>FZPS01000122.1_pt74 | contig 210860 bp, 183 predicted proteins | sample 1817821 | NCBI WGS metagenome assembly FZPS01 (sample SAMEA104158645, study PRJEB21678) | metagenome | place: Germany | collected 2015-04-21 | reverse complement strand
GCAGGGTCAGAGGATTCATATCGACGATCAAGAAGCATGATCGCCCGGTATTACCGGAACTGAGAAGGGTGTTTGAGGGAACACCCTTCATGCCGACGGCGGCTCATCGGGTGCCCTGAATAGTTACACGTGATCATAGATAAGTCTCTGGATGGCGTGGTCAGAGAAGAGTTCGATAAATACCTTGCTTATCGTTCGCTTGAGAACGGTTCCTTCCGTCAGCCGGTAATGTGCCGGTTGGAGATTTACCATGTCGATTCAAAACAGAATCTCTGCGTTCAGGCGGCCGACTTCATTGCCGGAGCTGTGCATCGTCATTTCAGGGACTACTTACCCTATGCCGATCATTATTCTGCGATCGAAAATAACATTACGATTGCCCTTGATTTCTTCAACGGGCGCCAGAAATAGATAAGTGATCCCTTCCCTACTTTGTCCCACCCGCCTCAAGGCGGCCTCATCCTTTTCGGGAAGGATTTACTCACAACATAGAGGTGTATGTTTCGGGATATATAGATGACGGTTCCTCACGCATGGCACACCCGGCCTCTAGGGTCGCCTGTCCGCAGCCCCGCCGGCTGGATACCGCTGGACACGTCTGTTTCAGCCTTCTGAATTCTGCACCGGCCTTCCTTGCGGCAAACCTCGCGGCCTGCCTTTCACGCGTGGGACACAATCCGGCATCCCGGCGGCAGCCTCCCCCTTAGATGTCTCGGCCAGATCGCCCCGACGGGCCAGGCGCGGCCCGTGCGGTATCCGGAGGCTGTGCGAAAACCGGGGAGAAAAGATGTTCGCCGAAACTATGATATCTGTAATTATTCGAGATTTCTCCAAAACCTTAATTTTGGTTAAGATTCTCTGGATGGTGATCACCCCACGATTATGAACGGGGTCAAACCATGAACAGGCTATTGATAGTTTCAAACAGGCTTCCGATCAGCGTCTCCCGCCAGAACGGTGACCTTCGCCTGCAACGGAGCGTCGGCGGTCTTGCCACCGGCGTTGGCTCATTCTACAAATCCTACGAGAGCGTCTGGGTTGGCTGGCCTGGTATGAACGTTCAGAAGAAGCAGAATGAAGAGAGGGAGCAGATCATCGAGGCGCTCAGAAAAGAGCAATGCCACCCGGTCTTCCTCTCCCCCTATGACATCAAACACTATTATGATGGGTTCTGCAACAACACCCTCTGGCCGATCTTTCACTACTTCAGCCTCTTCGCAGACTACAACAAGAAGGCGTGGAACGTCTACCAACGGGTGAACGAGAAGTTCTGTGATGCCGTGATGGAAGTGGCCCGACCTGACGACATCATCTGGGTCCACGACTATCACCTGATGCTCCTTCCGCAGATGCTCCGGGAGCGCCTGCCCGATGCCGAGATCGGCTACTTCCATCACATCCCCTTCCCGTCGTTTGAAGTCTTCAGAAACCTGCCCTGGAGGAAAGAGCTTCTCGAAGGAATGCTCGGGGCCGACCTCATCGGTTTTCACACCTACGGTTATGTCCGTCACTTCCTCTCCAGCGTCCGGCGGATCCTCGGGTACGAACACTCCTTCGGTGAGGTCAGGACCGGTACCCGGGTTGTCAGGACCGATCTCTTCCCGATGGGTATCGACTACCGCCGGTTCGCCGACGCAGCGAGCAGCACTCCGGTTCAGGGAGAGATCGCCCGGATCCGGCAGACCTACGGGGGACGGAAGATCATCCTCTCGTTCGACCGCCTGGATTACACAAAGGGAATCCCGCTCAGGCTCGAGGCCTTCGACGCGTTGCTCGAGAAGAAACCTGAGTACCGGGGAATGGTCTCTCTCATCCTTGTTGCGGTCCCGTCCCGGGCCGGCGTCGGTCGCTACCAGGCCCTGAAGAAGCGGATCGATGAACTCGTCGGTCGGATCAATGGGAAGTACGGCACGACTGACTGGGTCCCGGTCCGTTACTTCTACAACTTCCTCCCATTCGAGACGTTGGTGGCGTTCTACAGCGCCGCCGACGTCGCCCTGGTGACACCGCTCAGGGATGGCATGAACCTGATGGCCAAGGAGTATGTTGCCACCAGGACCGATGGCACCGGAGTGCTCATCCTCTCTGAGATGGCAGGGGCGGCCGAGGAACTCGGGGAAGCGGTCATCGTCAACCCAAACGATCAGGACGCGGTGATCGAGGCGATCGAGACCGCGCTTGCCATGCCGGAGAAGGAACAGGTCGAGCGGAACCGGGCCATGCAGAAACGGTTGATGCGCTACGACATCGAGCACTGGGTCGGGGACTTCCTGACCCGGCTGGGCGATGCCCGGGCGATCCAGGTTGAGCGCTCAGAGCAGGTTGTCACCCCCGCCATCATGGACCGCCTGGTCGCGGATTATGCCACCGCCGAGAACCGACTCCTCCTCCTCGACTATGACGGCACGCTAGTGCCCTTCGCTGCAAAACCCCGGATGGCGGTCCCGGGTGAAGCCACACGAGAGGTGCTCGAGGAACTCTCCCGGGTGCCCGGGAACGAGGTGGTGGTGATCAGCGGCCGGGACCGGCATACCCTGGATGCCTGGTTCGGGGCGATGGATATCGGGCTTATCGCCGAGCACGGTGTCTGGGTAAAGGAGCGTTCCGGGGAGTGGCGGATGCCTGAGACGCTCTCCGGCGAGTGGAAAGGAGAGATCTACCCGATCCTCGAACTCTACACTGACCGCACTCCCGGCGCTTTCATCGAAGAGAAGGATTACTCTCTCGTCTGGCACTACCGGAGGACCGAACCGATGCTTGGTGCACAGCGGGCGAAGGACCTCAAAGATGACCTCCTGCACCTGACGTCGAACCTCAATGTTGGCGTCATGGAGGGGAACAAGGTCATCGAGATCAAAAATACCGCCGTCAACAAAGGAAGCGCGGCGCTGAACTGGATCTCCCGGCACACGTGGGACTTCATCCTCGCCATCGGAGACGACAGGACTGACGAGGATCTCTTTGAGGTGGTGCCGTCAGAAGCCTACTCGATCAAGGTCGGGCTTGCCCCGAGCAAGGCTCGCTTCAACCTGGTCACCCAGCGGGACGTGATATCCCTGCTCCGGAGATGCATTGCGTGCGACAGAGGAGATATCAGGAAAAAAGAGAAACCGGAGCGAGAGAAGGATCTTATCAGGTCGGCTGCTCCCGGATAACCGACCGGACCGTCAGGAAGACCGGCCCCCTGAGGTCCACTTTTTTGTTGTGGTCGGTGATGTAGCGCATCGCATACTCCTCGATGCGCAGGTTGATGTCGGAAGGGAGTTTTGCCATCTTCACCTGGACGCGCGTCTCCTCTCCGCATCGCGCCGCTTCCTCGATACGGGCAGCGGCGAGGTTTGCCGCGGCATCAAGATAGGTGATCCCGGTGGAGACTCCATCACGCCTGACCTCCTCCCATTTCGGGAGGTCGGGCACCCCGAGCACCGATCCGTTGTGGACAAAGACCTCGTTTGAGCAGGCAGGCCCGCAGAGTTTCGTGTTGTACTCAGGCTCCTCGACGATCACCTCGACCTGTCTTCCGGCGATCTCGCCCTTCCAGGCAGTAAAAGCACACGGCCCCGGGGCGGCGGCGTGTTCGGCAGCCGTAGCGCAGATCGCCTCTGCCATCTGCTTCCCGGTCACCGACGCAGGTTCGGTGCGAAGGTGGATGGCACTGGCGATCTGGCGGTCAGAGAGGACCTGGGGGTAGAACTGCGGGTAGGAGAGCTCGCGGATGTCGTTGGATTGGTAGGCGATCATCGCGAGTCGCTCCACCCCGAGGCCGAGGTTCATCACCGGCACGCCGATCCCGTACTCCGCAAGCGCCGAGGGCGAGTAGATCCCGAAGGTAGCCACCTCGACCCAGCCAAGGACCGGGTGGCGGGCATAGACTTCTGTCTGGGTATCGGGCATGTAATACTTCGACCGTTTCTCGTCTGGCTGGAACCGAAACTCCTCAAATCCGAACGCTGAGAGGAGGGCCTCGCTGACGGCTTTACCCTCTTCGAGGGTGACATCCTCTCCCGCGACGACACAGGAGGCCGAGTGGTAGGCCATCAGGCGGGTGGGCCCCTCCTCCTGCTCCCGCCTGAAACAGCGGTCCACCGAGAAGAGCCGGATCGGGAGGGGACGCTTCTCCCAGAGGGAGGAGAGCGTCAGGAACCAGCCGCTCGTCATGTGGCTCCTCAGGGTTTTGCGCGACGACTCGGGGGCCAGCGCCCGGAACTCAGGGAAGACCTTGTCCATGATATGGACCACGGCGGCATCATCAGCCTCAAGCACAGTCGCGAGCTCGTGCGTCAGTTCATCGCCGTCGATCGTCCCCTTTTTATAGCCGTGGAGGGTCTCGCGGAGTCTCTCCTCGGTCTCAGACGGGACAGCGCGCCCGAGGATCGCCTCGATCTCTTCTACCTGCTTCCGCGCGATCCCGACGTTCGGGCGGGGCAGGCCACCAAGGTAGAAAACCCGATCGAGGACGGCCATCGCCTCCGGCCCGAACTGTCGGTAGATATCAGATTCCTCGACGATCAGGGGGTTCATCGCCTCATCAAATCCCATCAAGAGATAGGTTTCGCGGAGTCGTTGTATGATCTCAAAGATCGGGTGCGGTGTTGCCCGGGTATACCTCAACCTCGGGTACCGGTCCGAGATCCCCGCTGGAGTCAGCACCGACGGTCCTTCATGCCAGGCACGCTCGAAGTCCTCTCTTGCCTTCTTCCTGAACTCTTCCACATCAAATCTCATACATTCCGCTCCAGACAGACCACCCGGCTCACCGGGCTCTCATCTTTGATAAAATAATCGCATTCTTCGGCAATCTTCTCGGCAAACGCCCGCACATCGTGGTGTTTGGGCATCTGTTCAATCCGCAGTCGGTTTCTACTGTATCCCAGATACATATAACCCTTTACTTCCACAAAACGTGCTCCTGAATCCTGGTAGATCGCTGCATAGCGCCCGGGTGCAAAATCGTTGTAACCACGCACCAGGGTGGTACGGATGGCCGACCTGCGGCCGGCAAGTCCGGTGAGGCTCTCCTGCACCAGATCCCAGTAATCCTTCCGGGGCCGGCAGAGGCGGAGATAGGTCTCCCGATCGGGAGCGTCCAGGGAGACGTAGACCTGGTAAGGCCTGCACCGGGCGAGGACATCGGGGCGGGTGCCGTTCGAGACCAGAAACGTTGTATACCCCTCGGCGTTGAGGCCATCGATCAGTTCCGGGAGGTTTGAATAGCAGGTCGGCTCCCCTGAGAGCGATATCGCGACCATCGTAGGGCTGAGTGCCTCAGCGAACCGCTCCGGCGTGACGTAGGGCGAGACCTTGTAGCCGGAGAGCGCCCTCTTCTGGAGACGCCTGAGGTTCTCTATGATCTCAGCCGGGGGGCACTCTTCCTCTTCCACAACCTCATGCTCGAACGACCGCCAGCAGAAGAGACACTGCTGATTGCACCGCAGGGTCGGGGTCATCTGGACGCAGCGGTGGCTCTCGATCCCGTAGAACTGTGCCTTGTAGCACATCTCCCCGCCCCTGAGCGCCCGCTTATTCCACATGCAGGGCTTGACGGCCGCCGAAGAGGAGGTGTTGACGAACTGGTAGCCCTGCCCCCGGAGGGCCTTACATGCTTCTGAGTGCATCGATTCCAAGGGTCTCCAGCGACTCTTTCAGGGTGTTCCTGACCGCATCCACGAGTGTGAGGCGGCTGCTCCGGGTCTCGCCCTCGCTTTTGAGCACCGGGTTATAGTGGTAGAAGGCGTTGAAGAGATCGGCGAGCTCGCGGGCGTAGGAGGCAAGATGGTGCGGGCGGAGTTCTTTCACGGTCTGCTCGACCACAACAGGGAACCGCGCCAGGTGCCGGGCGAGCGCGACCTCATGCTCTGTCTCGTAGCGGTATGCCTGTTCAAACTCCCCGGCCTTCTCGAGGATGCTGCAGGCGCGAGCGTGGGCGTACTGGATGTAGGGGCCGCTCTGCCGCTCGAAGTTCAGCGCCTCCTTCCAGTCGAAGACCGTACTCTTCTCGGGGGAGACCTTCACGATGTCGTAGCGGATGGCGGCAATGGCGACCGACTTCGCGATGGCGCGCCGTTCTTCCTCGGGGAGTTCCGGGCGGCGAATGGTCACCTCCTCAAACGCCTTTGCGGTCACCTCCTCGATCAGATCGTCGGCGGAGACGAACTTGCCCGCCCGGGTGCTCATGGAACCCTCGGGGAGAGAGACGAACTCGAAGTAAACAATCTCGGGCGGCTGCTCCCCGAGAAGTTTAAGGGTGGCCTGAAGCTGGGCGCCGATCAACTTATGGTCAGCTCCGAGCACGTCGATCAGCCGGTCATAGTTGCGTCCCTTCCAGGTATGGTAGGCGAGGTCCCGGGTGCTGTAGACCGATGTACCGTCGCTTCTCCGGAGGATGTACTTCTTCTCGAACCCCTGCTCGGAGAGGTCGACCCAGAGGGTCTCGTCCTCGTGAGTCTGTGGAAGCCGCCTGACCCGCTCGATGACCCGGTCCACATCCCCGATCCTGACAAAATCACTCTCCCAGACAAACCGGTCATGGCTGGCGTTTAAGGCGGCAAGGGTCGCCTTGATCCCCTCCACACAGAGGGAGACCACCGCCCGGAACTTCCCGGCGGTCTCGGGGTCGCCGCGCTCCATCTCTTGCATAAGATGGTCGATCTCTTCGGTGATCCCGGGGTTTTCCTGGATCTCCCGGTTCGCAGCGACGTAGACCCGGGCGACATAATGATCTTCCTTTTCGCCCTCCTCGCGAGCGATGCCGAGGTGATCGAGTCCCCAGGCGACGGTGGCAACCTGGCGGCCCATGTCGTTTAAGTAATATTGTACCTCAAGCGGATACCCGGCCTTCCTGAACGCCCGGGCAAGGGAGTCCCCGATGACGGTGTTTCGGATGTGGCCGACGTGAAGGGGGCCGTTAGGGTTCGCGCTGGTATGCTCGAGCACCACCCGTTCTGAATGGGCGGGGAGTTTTCCGTAACCGGGCTCGAGCGCTTCCCTGACCGCCTCCGCGAGGAGCGAGGGGCCGAACCGGAAGTTGACGTAGGGGCCAACCGCCTCGATCTGAAGATCCCCGAGTTCAGGATTCCTGGAGAGCTTCCCTGCGATGTCGCTGGCAATCTGATGAGGGGGTCTCTTCTGCTTCTTCGCAAGTTTAAACGCTATTGTCGAGGCGAGATCAGCGTGATCCCCTCCCGTTGTGAGGAGAACATCCTCCTCACCGGTGCATGCCCGGAGCACGCGCTCGATCTGGTGGTACTTCTCCTGGAACATCAGTATCCTGTCCTGTAACGAAGTATTGCTGCGATCCCGCCGAATGCGTTGTAGAGCATCGAGCCTTCCTCGAAGTCGTCTGAGATGATCTTGACCGTCGTGCCGCTCTGGTCTGCAAGCGCGGTCAGTTCGTCGATGATATCGGCTTCCTCCGCCACATAGAGCGCCGCTCCATCGTTTGGACAGGTGCCGAGGTCGAGGTCCTTGATGTGCCTGCCCGGCTCGATGCTGACTGTTCTTTCCTCGGTGTAGTCATCGTTCGGGCAGGCGAGTCTCAACCGCGCCCTCCGAAGTTTCTCAGAGAGGATGAGGGTATCGACGGCGCCGAGCTCCAGGTTCTTCCGGACGCTCTCCTCACCGTAGGAGGCCGCACCGTCATCCTTGACAAGTTCCTGAAGGAACCGGTTCATCACGTTCTTTTCCTTGATGATGTCAAGATCCTTCAAGGCGTCTGCTGCGTTCTCGACGAGCTCGGCAAGCCCGGACTCGTTTGTGTAGGCGACGTCGAAGAGCCCGATGATCCGCTTCTGGAGTTCGTGGTGGAGATAGCCGCCCGCCTCGAACTCTTCTTTTGTCGGTGTCGGGCCGCCGATCAGCACGCCCTTGAACCGCTCGAAGAAGTCCTTCTCGGCGAGGAAGATGTCACTCGCCCGTTCGCCGACCTTCTTGTAGAACTCGTTGATGGCGATCAGTCGTAGCCGCTGGAAACGGACGCTTGACTGACCTCCTTTTCTCTGCTTGCCGGGAACCATCGAGGTGACGCCGCTGACAGGTTCGATCCGGTTACCCCGCAGGAAACCGATGTAGGCCTCTCGCCGGTCGATGACGATCAGTCCGTAGACCTCCTTCTCGCCGAGCATCTCCTGCAGGGGTTCAAGCTCGAACGTCGAGCTGCACCGGTACATATAGGTACTGAGCGGTTCGGGCGGTTCGATGATCTCGCATTCAAGACTGGTGCGGTCGCCGCCGACGTTGATCGTGCCGCAGAAGATTGCCATACCGTTCTCCGGCGGGCGCTTATAGTATTTGAGACGGGCGAGGATTGAGGATATGGCACTCTGGACGTTTGTCCGGGTTTGTTTGCTCTTGATATTGGCGCACTGCCCGAGCTCGTCACGGAGCTGAGCGGTAACGTCGTATATCTGTTTATCGGGAGGTATATACAGTGTGATCAGTTCGGTACCGCTCCCTTCCTTCTCCGCAAGCCTCTCGAGCATTTTTTTAAATTCGTAGCGCTTTCGCGCGGTATCCATCTCTTGTATCTCTTCCATTGAATGTTCACCAGGCTCGCTGAATAATGATTGATATCCATATCGGAGCTACTATGTTTTTCTCTGCAGAAGGCATAAATCTGCGCACATCGCCGATCCGCCCTCTGCCCCTCCTCATCGCAGACATCGGCAGATGAGGCAGATCGTCTTTGCATCGACGATCCTGCCATCCGCGATCATCGACCCAAGATCCCTGAGCGGGACGCGGACGACCTCGATGATCTCGTCATCGTCCATCTCGTACTCGGAGGAGGGTGAGAACTCACGGGCGAGATAGAGCCAGATACGCTCATCGGTGTAGCCCGGGGAGGAGTATATCCAGCCCTTTGGAACGAACGTCTCTGCTTTCATCCCGGTCTCCTCGATCAGCTCGCGGTGCGCGGTCTCAGCGGGATCCTCCCCTTTGTTGATGGTGCCCGCCGGCGCCTCAAGGATACAGTCGTCGATGGCAAACCTGTACTGCTTGATGAGGTAGCAATGGTCACCCTCAATCGGGAGGATGGCGACCGCCCCCCCCGGGTGGACAACCACCCGCTCTTTCTTCTTTCCGTTTGGAAGAATAACCTCTCTCTTCTCAACGGTAAGCCTTTTTCCACTGTAGATCTCCATGATTATTCCTCATACTCGATCGGATCGGGTATCCCGCACGCCCGGAACGCCTCCCGGCGGTAATGGCAGGAGGAACAGACCCCGCACGCCCGGTCGTTGTTCTGGTAGCAGGACCAGGTTTCTCTGTAAGGGACGCCGAGCGCAAGCCCTACTCTGAGAATCTCTGCCTTTGTCATCCTGATGAAGGGCGTCATGAGAGTGATTCCGGGATCTGCTGCTGTGCCGAGGTCGACCGCCCGCTGGAATGCCTCGATGAACTCCGGTCGGCAGTCGGGGTATCCCGGGTAGTCACCGGTCTGGACGCCGATGAAGACCGCTTCCGCCCGGCGGGCTTCCGCGAGGCTTGTCGCGATAGCAAGGAGGTTGGCGTTCCTGAACGGAACGTAGGTGCTCGGCAGCGCTTCCCGCTCGCCGGTATATTCCTCGACCGCCATCCCGGTGTCTGTCAGGCTCGATGCCCCGATCTTCTTGAAGTACTCGAGGCTGATCTCGACGAACTCTTCCGCGTCAAGCATCCGGGCAATGGTCCGGGCGCACGCCTGCTCTTTTGCTTGAGTCCGCTGGCCATAGGTGAAGTGGAGCGCGATGATATCATAACCCGTATCCCTGGCTACATAAGCGAGCGTGGACGAGTCCATGCCGCCTGAGAGGAGACAGACCGCTTTCAATCATCTCATCCCCAGAATTTTATGGAGCTGTACCTGGAATCTCACAGGAAGGTTCTCCTCAACGATGTAGTCCGCGATGGCGCGGTAATCAGACCCCTCCACCGGCGATATGAAGACTTCGCCCTGGATCTCGTAGTGAGCCATCACCGCCCGGGCGTAGAGGAGATCGTTTTCGTCTGCAACCACGAACTTGACGGCGTCGCGAGGCGTGATGTGCTGGAGGAGTGCCAGATTGCTCTTCTCCCCTGACGAGGGGCACTTGACGTCCATGCATATGGAAGCGTAGGATTGCATCTCCCGGAAATCCAGGGTGCCGTTTGTCTCTATCTCGACGGTGTAGCCATGGATGCTAAACTTCTTGAGGAGTTCGAGAACCTCCTCCGCCCAGAGGAGCGGTTCCCCACCGGTGATGCAGATATGTTTTCCGTTCTGCAGCCAGATCTGGTCGAGGACCTGCGCGACACTCATCTCCTCTCCGCCCTGGCGGGCGCAGGGGGTGTCACACCAGGCGCACCTGAGGTTGCACCCGGCGAGCCTGATGAAGGTGCAGGGACGCCCCTGGTTCTTCCCCTCGCCCTGGAGACTCCTGAATATCTCACTGACGATCATATGTGCGCTCTGCGTAACAGGATGTTGACTCCCAGACCCGGATCTTTGCCACGCGGGCGTCGAGCCCCTGTCGCGCTGCTTCGGTGTTGATCATATCGGCGATCAGCCCGGCAAGGAGCTCGCTTGTCGGGTCGCCAGGGGTGGTGACGACCGGGTGAAATGCCTCGATGCTCGCCACCATGGGGTCGTCGGCGTTGAGGATCACCTGGTGGTCGAACCGCCCGACGACCTCCTTTATGCAGTTGTAGTCGAGAACGATTCCGGTGCGCTCATCTATCGTCCCCTCGATCCAGGTCTCTACCCGCCACTGGTGGCCGTGCAATTGGAAACATTTCCCCTGATAGTGGAGCAGGCGGTGGGTCGCCTCGAAGAAAACCTCTTTGTATATCCGGGTTCCCATCAATGAAGATTGCCCGCCAGGATATAATATTATATCATCTCCCGTTCAATTAATTAAAGCGAAAGATCGGTGCGCAAATGGGTTCCACAATATATAAATCCATAACGCGCGTTCTTTTATAGCACACCAGGAGTTGCTCCTATCCATAAATTCAAATGATACGAGGGTATTCAATGGGAAAAGGTAAATTTGCTGCCAGAAAGCAGAAGCGCGATGCCAAGGCGCGCAGATGGCGTGACCCTGTCTACGCCAGGCGCCAGCTCGGGCTTGACGTGAAGTCGGACCCCCTCGAGGGAGCACCGCAGGCACGCGGGATTGTTCTTGAGAAGGTGGGTATTGAAGCGAAGCAGCCGAACTCTGCGATCCGTAAGTGCGTCCGTGTACAGCTGATCAAGAATGGCCGCCAGGTGACCGCGTTTGCTGTGGGCGATGGTGCTATTAACTTCATTGATGAGCATGACGAGGTCGAGATCGAGGGGATCGGCGGCAGGCTGGGCCGGTCAATGGGTGATATCCCCGGCGTCCGGTTTGTTGTAACCAAGGTGAACAACGTCAGCCTCAACGAGATGGTTATCGGACGGAAGGAGAAACCGCGGAGGTGAGGAAGGTGACAGAGGTAGAGGTAGAAGCTGAGACCGGGAACCAGAAACTCCTCTTCAACCGCTGGGACATGAGCGAGGTGGAGATTCGCGATCCGAGCCTTGTCCGTTACGTGAATCTACATGCGATGATCGTCCCGCACTCCTGCGGTAAGCTCGCCGGCCAGCAGTTTAATAAGAGCAACATGCTGATCGTCGAGCGCCTGATCAACAAACTGATGCAGACGGAGCAGAACACCGGCAAGAAGGAACTCGCTATCCGTATTGTCAGGGACGCCTTTGAGATCATCTACCAGAAGACCGGGAAGAATCCGATCCAGGTGCTGGTGGACGCCGTCGAGAACGCCGGTCCCCGAGAGGAGACCGTCCGGCTGAAGTACGGTGGTATCAACGTCCCGAAATCGGTCGACACCGCGCCCCAGCGTCGTGTCGACATCGCCCTGCGGTTCATCACCGACGGTGTCCTGCAGGCGAGCCATAAGAAGAAGAAGGCCGTGAGCGAGGCACTCGCAGAGGAATTGATCGCGGCTGCCAATGGTGATACCCGCTCCTATGCCGTCTCGAAGAAAGAAGAGAGAGAACGTATTGCAAAAGCTGCTCGATAATATTCCCTATTATTTTTTTGGTGTTCTATGACCAGACGAAAGAAGATGGTAGAGCGGGTGACGGCCCTGATGGATAAGCCGGATCATATCCGCAACATCGGGATTGTCGCCCACATTGATCATGGAAAGACAACCCTCTCAGATAACCTGCTCGCAGGGGCAGGCATGATCAGCGAGGAGCTCGCTGGCAGGCAGCTCTTCATGGACTCTGACGAGGAAGAGCAGGCACGTGGTATCACCATTGATGCGAGCAACGTCTCGATGGTCCACACATATGGCGGCGAAGAATACCTGATCAACATGATCGATACCCCTGGTCACGTGGACTTCGGGGGTGACGTGACCCGCGCCATGCGCGCGGTGGACGGAGCTGTTGTCGTGGTGGACGCCGTTGAAGGCACCATGCCCCAGACAGAGACGGTGCTCCGGCAGGCTCTCAAAGAGGGCGTCCGCCCGGTTCTCTTCATCAACAAGGTAGACCGGTTGATCAACGAGTTGAAGGTGGATGAGCAGGAGATGCAGATCCGCCTCGCGAGAGTGATCGACAAGGTCAACAAACTGATCAAAGGTATGAACGAGAAGATGTACAACGAGGGGTGGAAATTGGATGCCGCGAAAGGAACTGTCGCTTTCGGATCCGCGCTCTACAATTGGGCTGTCTCCGTCCCCTACATGAAGAAGAGCGGGGTCTCGTTCAAAGAGGTCTTTGAAAAGTGCAATGCCGGAGACATGAAGTGGCTCGCGAGGCACAGTCCCCTGCATGCCGTACTCCTTGATATAGTGGTCAAGCACCTGCCCAACCCGGTCGATGCCCAGAAACGGCGTATCGGGATCATCTGGCGCGGCGATCACGAGTCCCCCGAGGGCAAGGCCATGCTCGCCTGCGATCCAAATGGGCCTGTCTGTATGATGGTCACCGACATATCATTTGACCCGCACGCGGGCGAGGTCGCCACCGGGCGTGTCTTCTCAGGAACGCTCCGTCGGGGTACGGAGTGCTACATCATGGGCGCGGCCAAGCGCGCAAACCGCCTCGCGCAGGTCGGTATCTTCATGGGCGCCGAGCGGATTGAGGTGGATGAACTGGCCGCTGGCAACATCGCTGCAGTCACTGGCCTGAAAGATGCCATCGTCGGTTCGACCGTCTCAACGCTCCAGGATATGGTTCCTTTCGAGTCGCTGAAGCACTACTCCGAGCCGGTCATGACCGTAGCCGTCGAGGCGAAGAGCATGAAGGATCTCCCAAAACTTGTCGAGGTCCTCCGCCAGGTGGCCAAGGAAGACCCGACGGTTCAGGTCTCGATCAACGAGGAGACAGGGGAGCACCTGATCAGCGGCATGGGCGAACTGCATCTTGAGATCATCACCGGCCGCATCAAACGCGACAAGGGTGTCGAGATCATCACCTCGCCGCCGATCGTCGTCTACCGTGAGACGATCACGGGCAGGGCCGGCCCGGTCGAAGGGAAGTCTCCAAACCGCCACAACCGGTTCTACCTCGAACTTGAGCCGCTGGAACCGGCGGTCGTGAAGCTGATCCAGGAAGGCGAGGTCTCGATGACCCAGCAGGCGGTGGAGCGGCGTGACATCCTCATCGAAGCCGGTATGGATAAAGAGGAGGCTAAGAACATCAGGGCGATCGAGGGTACCAATGTGTTCATCGATATGACCAAGGGTGTCCAGTACCTCAACGAGACGATGGAACTGGTCCTCGACGGCTGGCGCGAAGCGCTTCGCGGCGGTCCGCTTGCCGATGAACCGGTCCAGAATCTCAAGGTGCGGCTCGTTGATGTGAAACTCCACGAGGATGCCATCCACCGCGGTCCTGCCCAGGTCATTCCGGCGGTCAGGAGCGCCGTCAAAGCAGGCATGCTGATGGCCGGGGATTCTCTCCTTGAGCCTATCCAGAAGATCCAGATCACGGTTCCAAGCGAACAGATGGGCGCGGCGACCTCGCAGATTCAGGGTCGGCGCGGTCAGGTCTTTGATATGTTGAGCGAAGGCGACACGATGACAATCGTCGGCAAAGCGCCGGTCGCCGAGCTCTTTGGGTTTGCCGGGGATCTCCGGTCCGCCACCGAAGGCCGTGCTATCTGGAGCACCGAGTTCGCTGGGTTTGAGCTGGTCCCCTCAGGCATCGCGGATGAAGTGGTCAGGGGTATCCGCCGGCGCAAGGGCTTGAAAGAACAGCTTCCGCGGCCTGAGGATTACCTGTCGTAACCATTGAATCGAATAATACCCTCACTTTTTCTTGCTCCCGGAGATGGGGAGCATCACTTGTTCTGTGATATCAGCCTGCAACCCTGAGCCTCCTTGCGCGTATCTGTCTCCCGGATGGGATCCCCCGGGGCTGGCCTCTCCTCCGGTCCCCATACCCCATGGTCCGTTGCCCGGGGCGAGCCGGAAGAGGGCATTGTCGTCACCGGTGGAGCCTGAGGCGCTGCCTCATGGGGGTTTCCTGCACGCTCCCGTGGAGTCCATGGAGATCACTCAGTGCGCTACCGTCTCTTCGCTGCCATGAAAAACCCGCAGAGACCGACCGCCGCGATCGTGATCAGCCAGGGGAGCGGTGTCTGTGTCGGTGCCGGGGTTGTTTCAGTCGGAGCAGCCGCCGGCGTCCTGGTATCAGTGGGGGCCTCTGTAGGCACTGTAGTTGTGATGGTCTCGACCGGTGTCGGCGTAGCTGCTGGGGCGGGGACGAATACGATGCTATGCTCCAGGAGACCGTCTTTTTCGCTGTACGCGAAATAACGGCCGTATTTACCGCCGAGGGCCTGGTCGCTGATCTTGAAATAACCATCGTTTGGCACACCGATGACCCGTTCTATCTTTTTTGCACGGTTGTCATCCTTATAGCGCCTGAGTTCCGTGACCGGGTTGAACGTCTCGGGGTTGCGGAGATTGACAAGGTCGAGGACAAGTGCTTCAGCTCCCACCTCGATCGTCTCGCCCGGCTGTACCACCCGTGGACTCATTCCTTCTGCTGATACCGGGGCAATGAGCGCCAGGATAAGAGCTATCAGGCAAACGAGGAGATACCGCGGTGTCGTTCTCTCACGAGCCATGCTTCCACCCTTGTTTTCATGACATATATGCGTATTGAAACGTCGCTGCCAGGGACGCTCATGGCACAAACTTTCATCTGGTCGAGTCGATGATGCGACACGGTGTTGTCCCGCAGCCGGGACGGTATGACGACCTTCAACCAGGGTGTTAAGGTCCCGGTCTCGCCGGGAGCAGGCAGGATGCCCATCCTCGATTCAGGGGGTCGCACGCCTGCCATCATCGTGGAGGGTTTATGGGGCGTCTGGTCGGGAACTGAGGGCTGGAGGAGATTTGAGACGGGTGGTGATGAAGCACACCGAAGGGCTTATCCCATCGGGTGTGGATACCGGGGGGCTTGCAAGAGAAGGACAGCCTCTGCATGATGGAGCGCAAAAATCAATGATACGGATACCGCAATGCATGAGCACCCAGCACCCTGACAACGTCAACCTGCCATTCTTTGCCGAGAGTCTGGAACTCAGTGGTGAAGACGAGGTCCAGGAGGCATATTATGTCTACTCTCACCTGGGATGCACTGAACAGATGTGGGATTGTGAGGGAAAAGAGGTCGACAACTTTGTGGTCAGGAAACTGCTGAGCCGGTACGATACGTTCTTCCGGGAGAAGAGACTCGGTCGGGACGTCTTCCTGACACTTCGGGTCCCGAACCCCGAGGTCGAGACGGCCGAGGCAAAGATACTTCTGGAGACGCTTGAGAGTATCCCGCGATCGTTCGATACGGCGTGTCTCTTCTACGGGGATGAGTGCCCCCCGATATTCGAGGTCATCCTCCCGATGACGGCGTCCCATACTGCCATCGATAACATCTACCGTTACTACACCGAAATTGTCGTCGGAAAACAGGAACGAAGCCTCGGAGAGGGGGGGATGACCATCGCCGACTGGATAGGGAGATTCCGGCCAGACCACATCAATGTCATCCCGCTCTTTGAGGAGATGGACCATATGCTGGATGCGCACAACGTTGTCAGGCGCTATCTCGAAGACAAGGATATTGACCACCAGCGCGTCTTTCTCGCCCGGTCAGATCCGGCAATGAACTACGGGATCGTCAGCGCGGTCCTCCTGAACAAGATTGCACTCCAACACCTCCAGGAGGTCTCGGAGGAGACGGGGACACGGATATACCCGATCATCGGTGTGGGTTCGGCACCGTTCCGGGGCGGCCTCTCTCCCGGGACCGTCGACCGGGTTATCGCCGAGTACCCGAGCGTCTACACCTTCACCATCCAGTCCGCGTTCAAGTATGACTACCCGCTCGAGGACGTTCAGAACGCGGTCCGGAGGCTGGAGGAGCGGAGACCCGAAAGACCCCTCCCCGTTGACGAGGCAGCGGCGCTTGACCTGATCGAGAGGTATACACGGGCATACGAGCGCCGCCTCGAGCCGCTTGCACCTCTGATCAACCAGGTTGCCCGCTATGTTCCGGAGAGGCGGAAGCGGAAACTACATATCGGACTCTTTGGGTATGCCAGGAGCACCAGCGGGATCACCCTGCCGCGGGCGATCAAGTTCACCGCCGCGCTCTACTCGGTTGGATTCCCGCCAGAGATCCTCGGCCTGGATGGGCTGGATGACGCGGATATCGGTTTCGTAAGGGAGATCTACGTCAACTTTGACGAGGACCTGAAGGCCGCTGCCCGTTACTTGAATACGGAGACCGGGCTCGTCCCCCGGGATCTTGCGTCCCGGGTGGCCGACCTGGTGGATATCGAGCCTGACGAGGAGCATGCGGCGGTTACGGCCGAGATCACCCGGGCGCTCCGCAAAAATGATACCGGGCAGTTGAGCCCCCTTGTCCTGCAGGCGGCGCACTGCCGGAATTTCCTGGGGTGACCGGTCTTTATACGAAGCAACGGTTGCAGGGTGATGAGATCTCACACGAAAGCATGCGGGAGGGATGGTGGGAATCTCCGGACTTTGCGGCAACGGGCTCTTCTGCGTGGGGTTACGGTGCACGTGAATGCTCGGGTCCACTGGTGGAGCATTTCATCTGAAATCTTCCATGAAAACCTCGCTGGTCTGGAGAATTGATGGGGTTCCCGGCCATATTCGCGCCCGCATCACGGGAGGGAAGACCCCATACGGGCTAACTTTAGGATCAGAATAGGGCTAATCCCCACATTTCAATGGTGGGCTACAGCCGTCGACAGGAAGACATAATTACACATGGTGTGTATAATATTGTAGAGTGGTTAAGCAGGGTCCTTGGATAAGTGCAAGAGGATGCGTATACAACGTGAATTATCACTTTGTATGGTCAACGAAATACCGCCGAAAGGTTCTGGTCGGTGATGTTGCTGAGACTCTTACGGACCTCCATGTATCAATCGCTCAAGATAAGGGGTTCATCTTGAACACTCAGGAAGTCATGCCTGATTACGTTCACCTTTTTATCACCGCCCATCCGAAATTTGCTCCTGCCACCATTGTTAAGATCATGAAGGGGATCACTGCCAAGAAACTCTTTGAACAGTATCCGTCCTTGCGAAACGTGTTGGGGGAAGGTCATCTCTGGAACCCATCGTATTATGTTGGAACGTGCGGGGATACGCCAAAAGAGGTCATTCAGAAGTATCTCGAGACTCAGAAAGTGATGTGACCCGACCATGCAGATGAAAGCGTATCGCTATCGACTCTACCCGACAAAATCACAGATCTCTCAGATGGAGCAGACGCTGGAGATATGCCGATTGGGTCTATAACGAAACGCTCGCGATGCGAAAGGATGCCTGGGAACAGGAGCAACGCTCTATCTCCTACTATGAGCCAAAACGCCAGATTCCAATCTGGAAAAAGGAGCATCCAGAACTCTCTCCAGTTTATAGTTCGTTGTGCTACTTTTTTGAACCTTGAGTTCCTCATGCCTATATGGCTGGGCGTGAACAGACCACGATCGTCAGGCACGTTCCCCTCTCTGTCCTGAATAAACGGATCAAGCACCCCAGAGGATTGCCCCAGGTGGTCCCGCGCCTCGTGTTTATTCGGCTACGGTATAAGGGAATGAGCGTTGTCGACGCTGCGGAAGCTGTTGGGGTCTCTCATCAGACCGGTTACAACTGGCAGAAACGCTGGAACGAGGAGGGGCCGGGTGGGCTGGTTCCGAAGTATGCCGGTGGCCACCCTTCAAAACTCACTGACGAGCAGAAAGCCGCTTTGCTTGAAAAACTCCGGGAGAAAGAACGCTGGACGACCGCCGAAGTCCAGCACCTGATCCCGTCGCAGTTCGGCGTCAGTTACAGTCTGGACCAGGTCCGGCGGATCCTCAAATCGTTTGGCATGTTCTTTGGGAAACCCTATCCGCGGGATTACCGCCGACCCCAGGATGCAGAACAGGTACTCAAAAAAAACTCCCGCGGATGAGCAAGAACACGGTGCTTGGCTTCTTGGATGAGTGCTCTCCTCAAACAACGGCCAATACCCAGCGCATGTGGTCGTTTGAGCGTACCCCGATGGTGAAAAATACCACCAAGATCCGCGCCAACACCTTCGGCATTCTTGCCGTCAATGGTACCTCCACCATCACCTTTCGAGAGCGTTCAGGCAAGCAAACCCGGGGAAACGGCTGATCGTCGTGCTGGATAACTTCAGTTCGCACCACGCGGTGCTGGTCAAAGCGTAACACCGCCAACAACAATATCCAGCTTGTGTATCTCCCACCATACTCCCCGGATCTCAATCCCATCGAGCAGATCTGGCGGGCGATCAAGCAAGAGGTCGCAGCGACCTTCATCATGAACTATGAGCACCTCACAACCGTAATTGCAAGGGCGTTTGAGATACTGACAGCAAAAAGAAGTTACTGGGAGAAGTGGGTGATTAAATTCTTGAGCCCGAAGTACGCTTCAAAGATGTTGAGCGACGAACTATACTCTCAGGTTTTACAGGATGACTCCAAACGTGTGGATCTCGCGTCCAAAGCCTTCTTCCGACGGGTGAAGGCCGGGGGAGAATCCCGGTATCCCCGGTTCAAGGGGAAGGGACGGTATGACAGCATCACGTATCCCCAGTCGGGTTTTCACCTCAATGATGCATGCCGGTACGCACCTCTCCGCATCAAAGATTGAAACATCCCGATCGTTCTTCATCGCCGCCCGATCGAAGGTAACATTGAGACTCTTACGATTCGGCGCACTGCAACCGGGAAATGGTATGCCTGTTTCTCGGTCGAGTATGAACCTGCTCCTGCACGAGAGAAAGATACCGTGGTCGGGGTCGATGCAGGTCTTGAATCCTTTGCTACTTTCTCGAACGGAGAAAAGATTGAGAATCCCCAGTTTTTCCGCACCGACGAGAAAGCGCTTGCGAAGGCACAGAGGAAACTTTCAAAAACGGAGAGTGGAACTCCTGAACGGAAGAAATCCAGAAAGGTTGTCGCACGCATCCATGAACGGATCGCCAATCGGCGCCACAATTTTGCTCACCAGACCTCCCTCCCGGATGCTCGTGTTTTGAGGACCTGAATATCACAAATATGCAAAAGAACCATCATCTGGCAAAGAGCATTGCCGATGTCTCCTGGAATCAGTTCATCACGATCACAGAGAGCAAAGCGGAAGAGGCTGGTTCTCGCGTGATCCTGGTGAACCCCGGGAATACATCACAGCAGCGTTCCCGATGTGGTATGATCGTCAAAAAGGCGCTCTCTGACCGTGTCCACTCCCGTCCTCACTGCGGGCTCGCGATGGATCGCGACCAGAACGCGGGCGTCCAACATTATGAGATCGGGGCTGCAACCTCAAAGGGAGTAGCATCCCGGGATGCCCCCTGCGAGAGGAGGGGGAGCAGTCACACATGAAAATTCGCGGAGATAACGCTCAATTCGGTGGACGAAGGCTCCTGGTTTGTCTGTGGTCAAAAGTCCTCCGCGGAGAAGGTCTTGATCTCTGTCGGGGGGCGCGATGAGAACCTGACCGGTTCACCGGTTCGCTTGGGGAGGCGTGCTTGGGCCACTCCCGGGCCTGATGCCCACCACGGTCTCCACTGCTATGTCGATGAGGCGGAGCGAACGATCACCAGAACCGACTGGGAGGTTCACCATCCTTCGCGCGGTCCAAAAAAACCAGACGCAGATTCGGCAGCACCCTGTAGCATCGGGATGAATCATACTCAGCTTCGTGCCGTCCTGACGACGTGGACCGCCTCCGGCGCAAACAAAACGATTACTCTGCTGCCTTCCCGGACACCCTGGTTGTCCACCGCTCTCCACGAGAACATTGCTTTGCGCTCTCGCGCAAACTTCCGCGTGAAACAACCCGGGGGTGTGGGCGTATTAGATGGAGTGGAGCGGGGCGTCCCGGTAGTTTTCACCGGTTTTGCCGCTCGCCGTGTCTTTCAGGCGCTGTAATAGGTAACCCTTTTGCCCTCTTCGCTGTACTCGCCCCGGTAGGTCTCAATGTTTCGTTTGTAGCCGAGCCGTTCCACAAAACCGAGGTCACGGAGCCGTTTGCGGACCCGCATCACATCACTCTCGTCCGCCCAGTCCCGGGTGTAGACGTAGATGACCGCTCGCTCGTCACGTGAGTCCGGGTTCGGCTTCGCGGTGCTAACTTTTGCTGATATCCCGAGCATCCCCCGCGCCGTCTCGTCCCGGACCTTCCTCCACGCTTCGTCGACCTCGTCAGGAGGGACAAAGATGAGCCATTTTCCGACCTGCTCATCATCGAGGCCTCTTGCCGACGGTCCGGGCTCGTCCTGGACGATCCAGTACATCAGGGTTGTTTTTGAAGGGATAATGCCCTCACCTGCCAGGAGCTGCGCGTAGATTGCGTTGATACTGCCAAACCGCAGGAGAAGCGCCTCGGCAAGCTCCGGGTAATCCTCCTGGAACCGCCCGAAGATCTCATGGACATCGCCCTCAAAATCAGTTCCCTGCTCGACGAGTTCAAACAGGTAGGGACCATGGTCACGGAGTTCGCGGTCGAGGAAGATCTCAAAGATGCCGTATGCGACCTCGGCCAGGGACTCCGGATCGATCTCTTCCATACCTATTTGTAACTGTGGGGCCGGTAAAAACTGTTCTGAAGTGTTACCGGCCCAGCCTCTCTGCGACCAGTTCTGCGGCGCGTTCCCCGGAGAGGAGCATCCCGCCGAAGATCGGTCCCATGCGACATTCCCCGGCAACGGCGTTTGCTGCCATCCCGGTGACGAAGAGGCCCGGGAAAACCTCCCGCGTGTGGTTGAGGATCTGCGACTCCGCACGCTCGGCCCACATGAAACTCTCGCCCTTCACCTGGAGGCTGCCACCCTTCCGCTCGATCATCCGGGCGACCATGGCGTCGTGGCCGGTCGCATCGACTGTGCAGGTGCAGGCCACGGTGAGCGGGTCGACGTGCAGCCCGGAGATGTCGACCGGCGTCCAGTTGATGACGAGGCCGCCGACCCGGCCATCGCCGTGGATCATGACGTCCTCGACGGTAATGAGGTTGAAGAACTCGACGCCGGCATCACAGGCCGCTGCAGTGAGTTTGGCGACCGTCTCAACCGATTTTGTGACATAGTATCCAGGCTCGAACTCCCGGTAAGTGATCCCAAACCGGTCGAGGAGCCGCCGTGCCTCCTCCTGGACGACGATCCGGGGGAACATCATCCCTCCACCCCACATGCCTCCACCAATACTGAGTTTCTTCTCGATGAGTGCACACTTGATACCCTTCTCGGCGAGGAGCGTGGCGCAGGCGAGCCCTGAAGGCCCGCCGCCAACGACGGCAACATCCATCTCGAGGTAATCAAGGAATGTCTGATGCTGCTCCTCGAGAATGGCCCTGCTGATGGTCACTTCGTTGAGTGTCATTTGATCTTTAATTATATTGCCCCGGCCACATAAGGACACCCCTTGGGATGCGGGACACGCGGGAATCTGGTTCAGGTGTGGCCACCCGGGGGAAAACCGACATACATATTAAAGGGGATCCGATCCAATATATCCCTACCATGAAATGGACGCGCGACTTCGGTCTCACTGCGAGGATGCTGTTGACGTCGTTCCTGCTCCTCATAGTCTACCTGATCTTCCTGGGGATCCTCTATGCCCTTGGATTCAGTTTCGGGTTCCTCCTCTTTGTCGCTGCTGCGATGGCATTCGTCCAGTACTTCTTCTCCGACAAGCTCGTGCTCTGGAGTACCGGCACTCGTATCGTCGGAGAGGATGAGTACCCGGAGTTGCACAGGATGGTCGAGCGCCTTGCCACCAGGGCTGGCCTTCCGAAGCCTACGGTTGGGGTCATGCCATCCCCGGTTCCGAACGCGTTTGCGACCGGGAGAAGCCCTCGCCATGCCGTTGTGGCGGTGACGGATTCGATCATGCGGTTGCTCACGCCCGAGGAACTGGAGGCGGTGATCGCCCATGAGATATCACATGTCAAGAACCGGGATATGCTGACCCTGACGATGGCGAGTTTCATATCGATGCTTGCCTTCCTGATCATGCGCAACTGGATCTTCATCGGGCTCTTCGGCAGCCGCGATAGCGACAGTAATATGGGTGCCCTGATCCTGGTCTATGTCATCTCAATCATTGTCTGGGTTGTGAGCACCCTGCTTACCCGTGCGCTCTCCCGTTATCGGGAGTTTGCCGCGGACCGGGGCAGTGCCTACCTGACTGGTAACCCCCGGGCACTGATATCGGCACTCACAAAGATCAGTGGACGGATGGACTACATACCGGCTGAGAAGAAGCAGGAAGTGGAGGGCGCAAACGCCTTCTTCATCATTCCAGCCCTCTCCGGGAACACCCTGATGGAGCTCTTCTCCACGCACCCACCGCTTGAGAAACGTGTGGCTGCCCTTGAGGAACTGGCTGCCGGAGCGCGGTGAAACCCGGGGATTTCTCCGGGCTCGGAGAATAACTTTTTTGTACAAAATACCCCTGACGCATCGACTCTCAATGGTCAGGGCAGTAAATGTGAGCGAGTGCTGAATCGGCTTTCGCGCGAGCGAGTCCCGGGACCATCTCCGGGCATGGTTTCCCTCGAGTAGCATCACGCAATGCCCCGAGGGGCGGGGGGCGAGCCACCCCCTCCCTGGTGGTCCCCTGGCCTGATTGGCCGGTGCGGTCCGGTGCCCGGAGATGAGCGCCTGAACCGAAACGGGGGTTTTACGAAGAAAACAGGCAGAATGCCCCCTACTTTAGTGGGGGGATGAATGCCGTCCATCGATAACCTTATTACGCACCGCGACGTATAAGACTATAATGCGTAAGACATATCGGTATCGACTCTATCCCTCAAAGTCTCAAGTAACTCTGCTTGAGCAGACGCTTGAGATCTGTCGGTGGGTCTATAACGATACTCTTGCATTGCGAAAGAATGCCTGGGAACAGGAACAGCATTCCATCTCTCTCTACGAGACCAACAAGATCCTGACACAGTGGAAGAAGGAACGGCCCGAACTGAATAGAGTTCATTCTCAGGTTCTCCAGAATGTTCAAATGCGCGTAGATCTTGCCTTCAAATCTTTTTTCCGGCGGGTGAAGGCAGGGGGAAATCCTGGATATCCTCGATTCAAAGGGAAGGGACGATACGATAGTTTCACGTACCCTCAGTCGGGATTCAAACTTGATGGAGACCGCCTTCACCTCTCGAAGATAGGGGATGTGAAGATCATCCTCCACCGTCCGATTGAAGGTAACATTAAGACTCTCACGATCCGACGCACAGCAACCGAGAAGTGGTATGCCTGCTTCTCGGTCGAGTATGATCCAACACCTGCGCCACAGAAAGATACCGTGGTCGGGATCGATGTCGGTTTGGAATCGTTTGCTACCCTCTCAAACGGGGAGAAGATCGAGAACCCTCGATTCTTCCGTACCGACGAGAAAGCCCTTGCGAAGGCACAGAGAAAACTCTCGAAAGCAGAGAAGGGCACCCCTGAACGGAAGAAGGCTCGGAAGATCGTCGCGCACGTCCATGAACGGATCGCTCACCGACGGCTCGATTTTGCTCATCAAACTTCCCGCCGGATGGTGGACCAATACGGTACGATTGTATTCGAGGATCTGAATATCAAAAATATGCAGAAAAACCATTGTCTGGCGAAAAGCATCGCGGATGTTGCCTGGAATCTGTTCATCACGATCACGGAGAACAAAGCGGAAGAGGCTGGTTCTCGTGCGATCCTGGTGAACCCCAGGAATACGTCGCAGATGTGTTCCCGATGTGGTATGATCGTCAAAAAGACCCTCTCTGATCGAGTCCATACCTGTCCACATTGTGGGCTCGCGATGGACCGCGACCAGAATGCGGCGATCAATATTATGAGATTGGGGCTGCAATCTCTGGGCTGAAAAACCCTGGATGCCTCCGATTTCAATCGGGGGAGCAGTCACAGAGTCCAGTAATTCAGAATCGATGCACTGGATGAAAACGCCTATGAGGCCGCGTTCGGCCACAGGCTCAAGTGATGAAAACCACCGGGGCGCAATAGCCGCTGGGATGCCGCGGTTGGGAGCGCAACAACCATGACTCCGTTTCCGATTTCGATTGGATTTTTATGTGAAACTCTAGTATGTCTCTAACCACACGGATATCATGTGGTTTTGTATGAGAGGCCTGCTGGTTCCCCGGAAGTCTCGACAACCGCGTTACCTTCCAGCATAGTGGGTGCGTGAACTAACCCGTGCTCATCGGTGCGAGGGGCTTCCCGGCTATCATTGGCAATACGTGCGTCACAGAAATGCGATGTAGAGCGGTACCGTCTCCAGAGGCTCAAAGACGCGGTGAATATTAAAAGACATATTCTCTACCATCAAACTTCCATGTACGCTTTATCATCTATGTGGCCGCGCCCCACCAAAAGGCACGGGAAGCCCTCTGTTTTTGATCGTCCTCCACGCAAAAGATCGGGAATGATCCGCACAGCGCCGTACTGCATAGCATAATCAATCAGTAGAGATGTCAGGAGACGCCACGGATCCTCCATCAAAGTGTGAGTCTTCTGTCTGCTTTCTTCGCAAATATCCGGCAACCGGCCAAAATCTTTATATCTAATAATTTTTAAACGAAAACAACTAAATACCAGAATGGACTAATCATATCTAGAGAGATTTGGATCGCGCTAGACACTTCCCCCCTTGACGTCGTCTTTTCGTGCATCCTCTTCTCTCTATTCTATATCTCTTCTGGGATCGCCCTGGACTGCCTGATTGATGGGAAGAGTCCTTTTCTGCGTCGTTTCAAAACAGGCGCGAAAGCCCCGACGAGAGGAGGGGGAGCAGTCACTTAACCTCAACCCGCTCACCGGTGACCATGTAGCAGACCTGCTCGGCGATATCACAGGCGTAGTCACCGCAGCGCTCCAGGTATCGCGCGATCATCACGTAGTCGATGCACCGGGTTATGTTGCGCGGGTCTTCCGTCATGTAGGTGACGCTCTCCCTGAAGATGGCATACCTGAGTTCATCCACCACGTCGTCCCGGTGCGACATCCCCTCGATGGGTTTGATATCCTCGGTCCGGTAAGCCGTGAGGGCATCATTGATCATGGTGCAGACCAGGTTGCCCATGTGCGGCAGGTTCATCAGATTCCCGATATGTGGCTCTCCCGACAACCCTTCCACGAGTTTAGCGATATCCTTCCCGTACCGGCCGATACGGAAGAGCGCGAAGTTCATCCGGAGCGCGCAGACGATTGCGCGGAGGTCGCGAGCCATGGGCTGGTAGAGCGCGATGAGCCGGAGTGCCGCCTCCTCGATGGCGAGATTCCGCTCCGCGAGTTCCACCCTCTGGGCATATACTTGCCCGGCAAGTTCGGGATCCTGATCCTGTAAAGCGGTCATCGCGCTGGAGAGCATGCCGCAGGCGAAAGCCCCCTGCTCCTGGACCAGATCCTTGAGGTCCTTCAGTTCTTCACGGTATTTATTAACCATGGATACCTACCCGAAACGTCCGGTCACGTAGTTGTTGGTCAACTCCTCCTGCGGGTTCTTAAAGATCCGGGCGGTCGGCCCGAACTCGATCAACTGTCCCAGGTACATGAACCCCACAAAGTCGCTGACCCGGGCTGCCTGCTGCATGTTGTGGGTCACGATAACGACCGTATAGTGCTCTTTGAGGTCGTTGATGAGATTTTCGATCTTTGAGGTGGCGATGGGATCGAGCGCGGAGCAGGGTTCATCCATGAGGATAATCTCAGGTTCGACCGCAAGCGTCCTTGCGATACAGAGCCGCTGCTGCTGTCCTCCCGAGAGCCCCATCGCGGAGTCGTGGAGCCGGTCTGCCACCTCGTCCCAGAGAGCAGCCGCTTCAAGGCTCTCCCTGACGATTGTATCCAGCATCTTCTTGTTATGGATTCCGTGGACGCGAGGGCCGTAGGCGATGTTGTTGTAGATGGATGAGGGGAAGGGGTTTGGCCTCTGGAAGACCATACCGATTCGTTTCCGCAACTCAACGACATCACAATCCGGGTCGTGGATATCCAGTCCCTCAAAGAAGATCCTGCCTTCGAGTCTGACATTCTCAACGAGATCGGTGAGCCGATTGAAACAGCGAAGCAAGGTCGATTTCCCACATCCTGACGGCCCGATCAGTGCAGTGACCTGGTTCTGTGGGATAGAGAGTGATATATCGCGAAGTGCCTGATTCTCGCCGTAGTAAAGGCTTACGTGATCTGCTGTGAGGATGCTGTCATCTCTCTGCATGAAGGGTCACCATCTGATTGATTTCTGGTAACGACTCCGGATGACGATCGCTGCCAGGTAAATGGTCATCACCAGTACGAGAAGTACCAGCGCCGTTCCGTACTGGTTCTCCCTTGCCCCGGGGACGTTGGTTGCCAGGATGAAAAGATGGTAGGGTAACGCCATCACTGGCTCCATCACCGATGTGGGGAGGAAGCGTCGTGAGAAGACGACTGCGGTGAAGAGGATCGGTGCGGTCTCTCCGGCCGCCCGGCCGATGCTGAGGATCGTGCCGGTCAGGATCCCCGGCACTGCCGGTGGGAGCACGACCCGCCATATGGTCTGCCAGTGCGTCGCCCCGAGGGCGAGGCTCCCCTCCCTAACGTCGTCCGGGACACTCCCAAGCGCCTCTTCGGTCGTCCTGATGATGGTGGGAAGGATCATCAGCCCCAGCGTGATCTGACCGGCGAGCAGCGACACTCCCAGGTTCAGGTAGAGTACCAGGAACGCGAATCCAAAGAGGCCAAAGACGATGGACGGCGTACCGCCCAGGAGATCGACGCCTGCCCTGATGATCCTGGTGATGCGCCCGCTCCGGGTATACTCGTGGAGGTAGATAGCCGCGCCGATCCCGATTGGAAGGGCAAAGAGGATGGCGCCCCCGACGAGGAGGAGCGTCCCGAGGATTGCCGGGCCGATGCCTCCTGCCCGGCCGAGGTCGCTTGGTGGGAGGGTCAGAAACTCCCAGGAGAGCGCCGGTGCGCCGTTGTAGACGATATCAAAGAGGATGGTCCCGAGGAAGAGAAGCACGATGCCAGTGGACGCGTACAGGAACGTAAACGCAACCTTCTGCCTCATCTTTGGGGAAACCCTGTGCCGGACGTATTCAGCTGCGGGCAGGGCAACAGCGGCGACGATGGCTACCAGGGCTCCTGTGGCGGCCGCAAGGAGCCCGAGTACGCCGATGCCGAGGGCTGCACGGGTATACGGCTTTGCTTTACTGCTCTTCACCCTCCGCATCGCTGTCGCCGTGTGCCGCTCGCTGAGCCTCTGGAGGATACCCCGCGCCAGGAGGTTGATCGCGAGGGTTATCGCCAGGAGGACGACCGCTACGCCGAAGAGTGCGTGATAGTGGGTGCTACCGACGGCGACCTCCCCCATCTCGATTCCCAGCGTTCCGGTGAGCGTCCTGACCGGAGAGAGGACGTCCCAGAGGGGTTCGGGAACGATTCCTGCGTTGCCGGTTACCATGATCACCGCCATCGTCTCGCCGATCGCCCGCCCCATCCCGAGGATGATCGCGGCGGTGATGCCCGAGAGGGCTGCCGGGATCACGGTCCCGGTGATCGTCTGCCAGTGTGTCGCCCCGAGGGCGAGGCTCCCCTCCCGGTACCCGCGGGGCACGGTTCTGATCGCGTCCTCTGATATGCTGACGATCGTCGGGAGCGCCATGATTCCGAGCAGGATGGACCCGGCAAGCCAGGTCTCGCCTGACGCGACATCAAAGACGATGCGGATCTGGTCGGTAAGTATGACGAGACCGAAGAAACCGTAGACTACCGAAGGTATCCCTGCCAGGAGTTCGATGGCGGGTTTTACGACTGCCCGCACCCGGGGTGGCGCAAGTTCGGCGATGAAGACCGCGCTTGCGATCCCGAGAGGGATTGCGATCGTCATCGCGCCGAGCGTGACAAGGAGCGTGCCTGCGATCAGCCGATAGATCCCGTACGAAGGGGGCGTCCCCGTCGGGTTCCAGAGATCACCGGTGATAAAATTCCAGACCCCGACCTCCTCGAAGATCGGGTAGCTGTTCCTGACCAGGAAGATGAAGATGAAGAAGATGGCGATGGCGGCGAAGATGGCTGTGCAGAACCAGATTGTCCGGATAGCTTTTTCGCAAACCTGTCGGGTCCTCTTCCAGGGAAGGTAAGGCTTATAGGGGATGGGGGGTTCTCTGGCCATTCCCATCCGGGGATGAAGGGGCGGCTTCTCGCGCCCGTCAGGTCGCCCCCCGCAGGGCGGCATGCTGTCACCCGATGGGGGGGTCGGTTTGCGAACGTTGTCTCCTTTGTGCATGGTTACCAGACCGGGGTCAATGGCCCCATGGAACGATCGGCACTTGTACGCCTCGGCACCGTGGTCTTGGTTAATAGTAAGCATGCCGATGGAAAAGTATTCTCGAAAGAGACTATATGTGTATATGTATGGCAAATAAACAATATTGCCATATATACATATCACTAATGTATATATTACCCCGGCACCAACGCTTACCAGACCATGGAGATCAGAAAAGTCCAGATCACCGGCGGCTCGTCATATATCGTATCCCTGCCGAAGCAGTGGGTTAAATCCATGAATATCCAGAAAAACGACCCGATAGGGTTGATCGTGCAGCCAGACGGCTCACTTCTGATCACCCCGAAGATCAGCGGGGAATCGGTCCACCGGGTCAAGGTCTTTGAGGTCAGCGCCACGACAGACCGCACTTTTCTGCTCCGTCTCCTCGTCGGGGCATACATTGCCGGTTTTACGACCATCCGCCTTGAGGCGAAAGGGCGGTTGCCACCGTTTGTACGGCACCTGGTTCGGGAGTTCACGCAGATGGCGATAGGGCAGGAAGTGATCAGCGAGACAAATTCATCGATAACTCTAAAAGATCTCCTGAACCCTGCTGAGATGCCGTTTGAGAACAGCGTAAAGCGGATGCATGTGCTGGTGCGGGGGATGCAGCAGGACGCCATGGCTGCGCTCCGGGGGCATGATAAGGCCCTTGCCGAAGACGTCATCGTGCGGGACACAGAAGTGGATCGGCTGCATTGGCTCATTGCACGACAGGAGAACCTCATCCTGATCGATGCCACACTCTCGCGCCGCATGGATATCCCGGTAAGCCAGGCGGCATATTACTTCCAGGTCAGCAGGATCATCGAGCGGATAGGCGACCATGCTACGCGGGTGGCTCATAACGTTCTCGCCCTGAGCGATCGGGAGGTCGATCCTGAAACACTCGATCTCATGGACGAGGCGAGCACGCTTGCCCTGGATATCTTCTCGCGGAGCATGGAGGCGTTTCATGCAGGGGACATCGAGAAGGCAAACACGACGCTCCAGATGGTGCGCGATCTCGAGGAGAAGGTCCGGGATATCAGCGCCAGGGTGCTCCAGGTCGAGGCGGTGGCAGCGATCCCCATTGGCCAGATCGCTGACAGTATTCGACGAATCGGGGAGTACTCAGGCGACATCTGTGAGAGTGTCATCAACTACATCATCGGACAGGAGGTCTGACTGCCCGGGAGGGGCCGGGCATACAACAAACCCTGATCAGCGCAAACTCTCTCTGTCGGTGGTAGCGTGGCCAGTCTCATATCGATCGTCGTTCTCATCATAGTCTTTCTCCTGATCGCGGTTCGCAAGGTCGGGAACGTCAACCTTGGCATCTGGCAGGTGATGCTCCTCGGGGCTGTCGCCGTCCTGCTGACCGGAGAGATCACGCCGGAGGAGGCGCTTGCATCCATAGACATGGACGTGATGCTCTTTCTCTTCGGTATGTTCGTGGTTGGGGAGGCGCTCGCAGAGAGTGGCTATCTCTACCACCTGGCCTCCCGCCTCTTCTCCCGCGCAGAGACAGTCGGGCACCTGGTCTTTCTCATCCTCATCGGCGCCGGGGCACTCTCGGCGCTCCTGATGAATGATACCCTGGCGGTCGTCGGCACTCCGCTCATGCTCTACTTCGCGCGGCGGCACGATATCTCCCCGAAACTCCTGCTGCTGGCGCTTGCGTTCGCAATCACGACAGGGAGCGTCGCAAGCCCCATCGGGAACCCGCAGAACCTTCTGATCGCACTCTCAGGGAACGTTGAGAACCCCTTCATCGCGTTCCCTCTCTACCTGGCCATCCCGACGGTGATTTCTCTCCTGGTGGCTTACACATTCCTCTGCCGGGCGTTCCGCGACGAGTTTCGCCCGGCGGCGGTGCTGGTGCACCGCGAGGAGGAGATTCACGACTCCTCTCTTGCGGCTCTCGCCCGCCTCTCGCTCATCCTGCTTGTCTCCCTGATCGGGGTTAAGGTCGTCGTGGTCATGCTTTTCCCGGGATTTGAGATTGGGCTGACCTGGATAGCGCTTTTTGCAGCGCTCCCGATTCTCGTCGGAAGCAGGCGGCGCCTCGAGATCCTTCGCCGGATCGACTGGCCTACTCTGGTCTTCTTTGCCAGCCTCTTCGTCCTCATGGCGAGCGTCTGGCAGTCCGGGTTCTTTCAGCCGCTCATTGAGGAGAGTTCCATCGATCTCTCCGCCGTCCCGGTCATCGTCACAGTGAGCGTCATAGTCTCCCAGTTTGTCTCAAATGTCCCTTTCGTCGCTCTCTTCCTCCCGGTCCTTGCGCACCTGGGGACGTCCACGGTGGGCATGATGGCGCTTGCGGCCGGCAGCACCATCGCCGGGAACATGCTGATTCTCGGTGCAGCAAGCAACGTCATCATCATCCAGAGCGCTGAGAAGAGTGGCGAGACACTGACATTCTGGGAGTTTGCCCGGGTCGGCGTCCCGCTCACCGTTGTCCAGACAGCGATCTACGTCCTCTTTCTCTCACTTTTTCCGACGTGAGATTCCATCGATCCGGATTCTGCGTCGAGATCCAGGTTGAGGGAACCAAACCTGACTGATGCGACGGCGGCAGAGTCAAAGGGCGGGGCAAAGACCGTAAGCAGGCGCTGTCTGGTGTGTATCTCCCCGGCGATGCCGAGGACGAGGGTGAAATTGTCGCAGTCGTTTAAGGAGATCAGGCGTCGTCTGGCTCCGTGAGGGTTCTTCAGGTCTGGTACCCGGCCCTGGAGTCCAAGCCCCCGGAGCGAAATCTCCCGGGACTGGGCGCCAGCGAAATAGGCGGCGAAACGCTCCTCACGATAGCGCCGCCGCTCGGTTGCAGTCCTTACGACGGCTGCCGGGGATACGGGGATACGGTGGATCGTGATCGCGGGGTGCCGGGCGAAGTTTGCGAGCGGCGGTTCCAGCTCCCGTCCGTGCTGAAGGGCGACGATCCTGGTGGGGTGAAGCAGGTCGATCATCTGGACCTGGAACTCGATGCCAACCCCGCCGAAGACGAGCCCGGGCGAGTCGATGATGGTGGCGTCTGCCCCCAGTTGGGCCGCTTTCTCAACAAGTCGCTTTGCCCCTGTCAGCGTCTGGAGAAAGTGGCCGCCGGGTGATGTCGACCCGACGAACCTGAGGTGGACCTGGCCGGGCGGTTCCGCCGGCGAGAGGGGGTAGAGGACCATCCCCTCGGTCGTCGGCGGGCCGATCGTCGACTGCCCGGTGTCGCAGTCGACGTATGCGGTCCGCATATGTTCTGCCGTCTCGTTGATGAGATAACGGCACAGTGTTGTCTTTCCGCTGTTCGTCGATCCGATAACGTAGATACGATCCTGGGCGTCTGCCCGCAGGATCGCCGCGGTGAGTTCTTCCCACCCCTCTCCGACGATGATCATGACAGGATGAGTCTCCCTGATAGAACAGGTTGGGGTTCGTGGTTAATAGCGGTTGATTATCTGACTCATTCAGGAATGGGCGTGTCAAACCCAAGGGTATCCTCTGCTGGGGCCGCCGATATCTCTGCACCCGGTACGTGTTCCCTTCCAGGATGATGGGCCAGGAGTGTGGGTTGTTTTCATGCGTGCAGCATGAGGCGCAGCCTCATGGCCGCGTCAACACGATCCTTGCGTTGCTCGAAGACTCCCAGATGGTGGCACTCGTGATTCTGTACCTCGGCGCCGGGGGTCAGCATCACCGCGGTGACAACAGTTCTCGCGGAACTGGGGGATGTCCGGGACTTCCCCTCTTGGGATCGTCTGGTTTCATGGGCAGGACTGGCACCATCGGTCTGTCAGTCTGCCGATGCGCTGGTGTGCGGCAAGATCACACGATACAGGGGGTCAATGAGTCTCCGCTGGATCCTGGTGCAGGCAGCCCGGGCTGCAAGCCGAACAACGGATACGGTGCTCTCCCGTTTTTTCCGGCGTATCGCTTACCGCCGGGGGTGAAACAAGGTGATCGTCGCTCTCGCCCGGAAGATCCCTGGCATCTTATGGCATCTCCTGGTGAACCGCAAACCCTATGTCGAACCCGGGGTCAGGAGAACACGGAAATCCCCGATGTGCGCCAAACTCCCACTCCCATCGATCGCGATCGATGGTACCGCCGGGATGCTGCTTGAATGCCGGGTGTCGGAGTTACTCGCCTGAGAGTCTGAAGTCAGTCTGCAGGGGGGCGAGCAAGGAGAGGGCCACCCATCCCCTTTGATATTTTCGTACAGGTGAGGGGTGAGTATCTGATGAGGGTTAGATGATCCCGAGACTGGAGAGTTCGGAAAGAATCCGCTGCACCGCCCGCCTGGCATCTTCAGGCTGCTTGCCGCCTGTGATGATCAGTTTGCCAGACCCGAAGAGGAGGACGACTACTTTTGGATCGTCGAGCCGGTAGACGAGCCCCGGGAACTGCTCGGGTTCGTACTCGATCTTGTCCAGATTGAACCCCACGGCAATCTTATTCAGGTTGATCGGCGTACCGAGGTCGGCTGATGTGACGATATTCTGGACTTTATAGGTCAGGTTCTCAGGGATGTCGATATTAAGCGCCCGCAGCTGATCGCCCAGGATCTGCAGGCCCCGCGAGAGGTTATCGATACTCTTTGCACCGGTAAGCACAACCTTACCAGATCCAAAGATGAGTGCCGCAATCTTTGGGTCCTGCATCCGGAGAACGACGCCGGGGAACCGTTTCTTATTGTATTCCGCGTCCTTCAGTTGGGAGGCAAGGAAGTTGAGATCGAGAGAGTCTGTCACTTTTGCAGAAGCGACAATGTTTTCTATCTTGAGGGACTCCTCTGGTCTATGCTCATTCATATTTATAAAGTGCTTAAAACACTATATAAATAGTTGGGTATTCATCCCCCGGGATCCCGGGAACCGGGGGAAAATTCCTGCGGGCGCCAGGAAATGAGAGCAACGCTTCTTTTATCGGGATCAAACCTCTTCTGACCGTTTTACTCTCATGCCAGAGGGGGTCCTGGTATCGCATGCTGCGGGAGGGGATCCACCCGGCCTGTGCGGTGGATCCCCTCGTCAGGCAGGATGACAGCCAGACGGTTCAGTCCTCCAGGGTCGAGATGTCACCCGGGTCCATACCCAGTTCCTGCGCTTTTAAGACCCGCCTCATGATCTTGCCGCTCCGGGTCTTTGGGAGAGAACAGACAAAATCGATCTCAGACGGCATAGCGATGGGGCCGAGTGTCGTTCGGACATGGTGGATGAGGTCTTTCTTCAGTTTTTCGTCGGGCTTGCGGCCGTCTCTGAGGATCACAAAGGCTTTGATGGTGTTCCCCTTCACGGGGTCGGGTTTCCCGATGACCGCCGCCTCAGCCACCGCATCGTGGGAGACGAGCGCACTCTCGACCTCTGCAGTGCCGATGTTGTGCCCGGCGGCGACAATCAGATCATCGGCCCGCCCAATGACCATGATGTAACCGTCCTTGTCCTTCACCGCCAGATCTGCCGAGGTATAACATCCCGGGATAGTGTGCCAGTACTTGCGGTAGCGCTCATCGTCCCCCCAGACCGTCCTCATCATCGACGGCCAGGGTTCCTTGATGACCAGGAACCCGCCTGTTCCCGGGGGGACCGGGTTGCCCCGCCGATCGACGACGTCAGCGACGACGCCCGGGATCGCCCTCCCCACAAATCCTGGGCGCATGGGCTCGCCGATCATCGTGGTCAGCATGTGCATCCCGGTCTCAGTCTGCCACCAGGTATCCACGATCGGGCACCTGCCCTTTCCGATGTTGTGGTAGAACCATTCGAACGCTTCTGGGTTGAGGGGCTCGCCGACCGACCCGAGGACACGGAGCGACGAGAGATCATAGCGGTTTGGCCACTCCTCGCCCACTCGCATGAACATCCGGATAGCAGTCGGGGCAGTATAGAAGATGGTGACGCCATACTCCTCGATGAGATCCCACCAGGTGCCCGGGGTCGGATAATCGGGAGTCGCCTCTGCGATGAGAGAGGTAGCGCCGTTCAGGAGCGGGCCGTAGACACCGTAACTGTGACCGGTGATCCAGCCGGGATCGGCGGTGCACCAGTAGACGTCATTATCTCTGATATCAAAGACGTGCTTCGTCGTATAGTAGGCGCCGACCGTATACCCACCGCAGGCGTGCACGATGCCCTTCGGAGATCCGGTGGTGCCGCTCGTGTAGAGGATGAAGAGCGGATCCTCGGCATCCATTGGTTCAGCCGGGCATTCGCGGCTCTCGCCGTCCATCAGGTCGTAGTAGTCGATCTCCATCTCAGGGTGGAGTCTCACGGGATTGTCCGTATCGCGCCGCAGGACAACAATCCGCTCCACACTCGGTGCGTTGACGACTGCTTCCTCGACGATCTGTTTGAGGGGGATCGCTTTGCCGCGCCGATAAGTGTAGTCAGCAGTGACGACCAACTTTGCACTGGTGCCCCGGATCCGCTGGTTGAGCGCGTTGACGCCGAACCCACCGAAGACAACCGAGTGGATGGCCCCAATACGAGCACAGGCCAGCATCGCGATGATCTGCTCGGGCACCACAGGCATGTAGATGCAGACCCGGTCGCCCTTCCTGACGCCGAGACGCGAAAGACCGTTTGCGAACCGGCAGACTGCGTGGAAGAGTTGACGGTAGGTGTAGGTCCGCTCCTCGTCCTCGGTCTCGCCCCGCCATATGAGTGCGACCTTATTGCGTCGCTGGTTCTGAACGTGACGGTCCAGACAGTTGTGGGTGATGTTGAGCTTTCCGTTCAGGAACCACCTGGCATATGGGTAATCCCACTCCTTCACCTGATCCCAGGGCTGGAACCACTCGAGCTCACTGGCGATCCTATCCCAGAATCTGTCGGGGTCTGCCAGGAACGCCTGGTAGGTCTGGTCGTAGCTGCCTATCCAGGACTGTTCCCCGTACCCGACCTCGGGGGTATAGTACTTCGCCTCCTCGAGTTTGACACTGAAATTTTCAGCCATCCAATTACCTCGATTCTACATTATTAATAATGTAGATACTATATCAACATTCTGGTCGAACAGTGGGATCTGGCATGAAAGTCACACCTCCGGGAGCGGTCCAGGGCGTACGTGCCTGGAGAGGGGCTGCAGGGTGAATGCGAATATTATGCGAATATTATCTCCTTTTACGAAACCAGAGATCCTTCGTGGCCAATTCATCATCTCAAGGATACAGATATCGCCGCGCCGGGTCAGGAGACCGCCCGCGCTACTCGCGAGCAGCGGTGAGCAAGGGGTAAGATGGTGTTACGGATCGCGATCCGGCATCCGTGCTGCGGCAGCGCACCGGAGCGAGCCGTGTACTCTCCGGATAGGGCAGCGGTCGCAGAACGGCGATTTCCTGCAGGTGGTCTTCCCGAGCCTGACGATCTGGGCGTGGTAATCATTGAAGAGTCCCACATCCTGGGGCAGGTGGTCAGAGAAGAGACGCTGCGCCTGGTCGTAGGAGACTGTCTCCGGTAGAAGACCGTACCGCGAGAATATCCGACGGGTGTAGGTATCGACGACGAAGACTGGTTTTCCACAGGCGTAGAGTAGGATGGTATCCACGGTCTCCTTCCCAAAGCCCTTGATCGCGAGCAGACGATCGCGGAGTGCGCCCGTCTCCCTAGCTGCCATCACCGCCGGGTCGGCCTGAAACTCAGCGATGTAGATCCCGGCGAACTCGCGGATCCGCTCCGCCTTCTGGTTATAGAACCGGGAAGGGACGATCAGCCGGGCGATATCACCGGTGTCAGTCGCCGCGATCAGGTCTGGATCGAGCATTCCAGCGGCTTCTAGATTCTCGATGGCCCGCGCCGCGTTCTTCCAGGAGACGTTCTGGGTGAGGATAGCGCCGATCATCGTCTCGAAGGGGGTCTCTGCAGGCCACCAGTGCTGGTGACCGAATGCTGCATGCAGGGCGTCGTAGATCGCGAGCAGGTCGCCGGTGAGGGACGTCGTCATCGGCAGACATCCTCCTGCCACCATGGCCGTGCGGCGATCGGCATCTGCCAGTCGGTGCCGAAGGCCCGGTTGGTCACTCTGATCTCGGGCGCGGCCTGCCGGCGCTTGAACTCGGCCAGCCTGACCATCCGGAGGACCTGGTAGACAGTCTCCGCGGGATACCCGGCGGCGATGATATCGCCGGGAGACTCAGAGCAGTCGATGTGACGATAGAGGATGGCGTCGAGAATGTCGTAAGGGGGAAGGATCTCCTGGTCGAGCTGGCCGGGGCGAAGCTCGGCTGAGGGGGGTTTCTCCAGCACCCGGTCGGGGATGATCGGGCGCTCCCTGTTCAACCATCGGCTGACCCTGTAAACCATTCCTTTCGAGACGTCGCCGATCACTGCAAGGCCCCCGGCCATATCCCCATAGAGGGTCGAGTAGCCTACCGCGGCCTCTGATTTGTTCCCGGTGGAGAGCAGCATGGAGCCGAACTTGTTGGCGAGGGCCATCAGGATTACCGCCCGGATCCTGGCCTGCAGGTTCTCCTCGGTGATGTCCCGGGGAAGCCCGGCAAAGACTCCAGCGAGGATGCTCTCGAACGCCTCCATCGCAGGGGCGATCGGGAGACAGCACGTCCGAATGCCAAGGTTTTCTGCAACCTCGCGTGCATCCTCGATGCTCTCCGGGGAGGTGTAGGGAGAGGGGAGGAGCACCCCGAGGACGTTCTCAGGTCCCAGTGCCCGGGCAGCGACCGCGGCCACGAGCGATGAGTCGATCCCCCCTGAGAGGCCAAGGAGGACTGATTGAAGACCGCATTTCCGGACGTAATCTCGGGTGCCGAGCACCAGCGCTCGCCAGATCTCCGATTCAGGTGTGGGATCGTCGGGAGCGACCACCTGCGGCCCGGGACGGTCGAGATCGACGGTCATGATATCTTCGGCGAAGGCCGCTCCCCGGGCGATGAGCGTTCCATCGGCGCTGAAGACAGAGCTCCGGCCATCAAAGACCAGTTCGTCGTTCCCGCCGACGAGGTTCGCTGCGGCGATCGGGATCCGGTGATCCCTTGCGGTGCGGGAGAGTGCCTTCTCGCGCAGACCCTGCCTTTCGATAGCAAACGGCGATGCAGAGATGTTCACGATCACCTCTGCGCCAGCACGGACCAGTTCTCCGGGAGACCGCCCGCCGCACCAGATCTCTTCTCCAATAGAAATCCCGATCTTCCTCCTGCCGAGGCAGAGGATCCGGGGAGCCCCGGATGCCGGCTCAAAGTAGCGGTTTTCATCGAGCGTGCCTGAGGAGGAGAGATAGGTCTTTCCGATGGTCTCGAGGATTTTCCCATCCCTGAGAAGCGCCGCAGCGTTGAAGAGCGGCCGGCCGGTACCCTCCCGGCGGTTCGGCACGGCGAGACCGACGATGACTGGCGGCGCATCTTCAAGGCCAGCAGCCAGATCTTCCAGAACCGAGAGACTCTGTTCCACGAACCCCTTCCAGAGGAGCAGGTCCCGGGGTGGATACCCGGTCAGGGAGAGCTCCGGGGTCACGATCAGGTCTGGTCGGGAGCGTGCTGCCTCCTCGACGCCTGTTGCTATCAGGTCGGCGTTGCCGCGAAGGTCACCGACGATGGTGTTCATCTGGAGGAGTGCGATCTTCATCTATCCTGATCAGTATTGGTGGAATGGAAGGCATATGCCTTTGCATGACCCTGCTCGCAGGATGGGGGGCCTGCGACAACACCCTGCAAAGGCATTCTCGATCAGATCTCTTTTATGGACTGGAGGCTAAAGCACCATTAGAGGCTATGCAGAGAGCGCACCGTAGAACAGCACCTTCCTGCCCTGTGCAGGAGGCGTTTGCGTCCCGTGTTCACAACAGCGAGGAGTCAGCCTGATGCGCTCTGAGCGTCGGTCTGCTGGCGGGGATGCCCGGAGCCTCCTGGTTGCGGCATCAGTCATCGTCGCCTTCGCCGCAAACGCTGCCGGACTCTTTCTCGGCATCACCAGCATCCTCCCGCACCTCTTCTATCTGCCGATTGTGCTTGCCGCCTACTGGTTCCCCCGTCGCGGCACCGCCTTCTCGCTCGCCCTGAGCCTCGGCTACCTGATGATGACCCTCCCCTTCTCCGGGGGAGACGCCGGGCTGATCGTCGCGACGCTCGCGCGGATCGTGGTCTTCGTCGCCATCGGTGCCATCGTCTCGCTCCTCTCCCTGAGACTGCGGGAGCAGGAGCAGCGTTACCGCGGAGTCTTTGATAACTCAGAGGCAGGGATATTCATTGTTGCACCGGAGAACGCCGCCCCTCGCATCGAGGAAGTTAACTACGTGGGCGCCGCCCTCCTCGGCTCCGTGGCAAAAGACCTGATCGGCGAGCCCATCACCCGATTCCTTGACGATCCCGGGGCATGGAGAGATTTCCAGGTGGAAGTCCGCCCAGATAAGGCCGTCTACGGCTACGAAACGACCCTCCGCCGTTTGGATGGGGTTGCTGTCCAGGTTATCGCATCGGGCGGCAGACTCCCGGACGGGCGGATCATCCTCACGCTTGTCGATATCACAGCCCGGAAGAGCGCCGAAGATGCGCTCCGCCAGGCCAACACTAAACTGAATATGATGGGGCGCCTTACCCGGAACGACCTGATGTCAGCGGTATCGGCGCTCCTCCGGAGGATCAACGAGGGGATGAGCGAGTTTGACGATCCTGCTGTCCGTCGGTATCTGGAGAGCCTGGAAGAGGATGCCCGGTTCGTGCAGCGCCGTGTGGAGATCACCCGGGATTATCAGGACCTCGGTCTCCGTCCGCCGGACTGGCAGCCCCTGCAGAAGGTGATTCAGGAAGTGACGTCGTGCCTGCTGCTGCCCGGGATATCGGTCCGTCCCTGGGTGGAGCGGCTTGAGGTCTTCGCCGATCCGCTGCTCGACCGGGTCTTCTTCAACCTGATTGAGAACTCAGCCCGCCACGGGAAGGCCGTGTCTGAGATTGTCATCACCTACCAAATCCAGGACGACGGGCTCGTAATCTACGTCGATGACGACGGTGTGGGCGTCCCCGAAGCGGAGAAGGAGAAGATCTTTGAGTACCATGTCGACGGCGGGGGCGGACTCGGGCTCTTCTTCGTCCGGGAGATCCTCTCTATCACCAATATGACAATCCGGGAGACCGGAAGACCAGGCGAGGGGGCGAGGTTCGAGATACACGTGCCGTCAAACGGGTACCGGATTGTGTGAGGCGAAGTTTATGTTTACAAAGGTGCTCATTCCTACAGACCTTTCTCTGGCCTCTGCTGTCGCGGCGGAGCGGATAGGTGAAGTCCCGGGCGTCCGTGAGGTTGTTCTCTTCCACGCCCGGGTCTCAGCTGGCCCTCTGCCCACTGATGAGCCGCTCCGTCGGATGGAGGATCTGGTGCGGCGGCAGGGTATCCCTGTGGAGGTGGTGGTCGCAGAGTATGATAGGACGCCCGTTCCGGAGCGGATACTCGCGGCTGCATCCGGGACCGGCGCCGACCTGATCGTGATGGGTGTTCGTGACCAGGGACTGCTCCGGAACCTCTTCTCCGGGAATGTCGCGGCCACTGTGCTCCGCGATGCCAGGATACATGTTCTGATTGTTCCCCGGTCTGGAGGTGGCGGCGGACCGCTCTTTGCACGGTTACTGGTACCAACCGATCTCGCGGCGCTGGCGCCGGAGGTCCGCTCGATCCTGGAAGAGCCTGCCGTTAGCGGGACGGCGGTGCTCCTGCACGTCGTCGAGCCAGCGCAGGCCGGCAAGGAGCAAGAAGCAGTGGACCGGCTCGCTGCCCTCCAGAGCTCCCTCTCGCCCGTTGGTCGGGAGATTCGCGGCCTGGTCAGGACCGGAACCCCTGCGCGCACTATCTGCGCGGTAGCAGATGAAATAAGCGCCTCTGCAGTCATCATCCCGCGTATCGGGAAGCGTGATGCCCCCGGGAGCGCTCCGCTTGGGAGCGTCACTGCAGGCGTTGTAGGGTGCATAAAGCCGCCGGCGCTGGTACTGGCAGTCCCGATTCACCTGCGGATAGTGGCCCGGGAGCTTCGGAGGGAGGAGTTTGCGCTTGCAGAAGAATTATGGATCGACTATCACCAGCTGAAAGCAGACCCCGAGACGGACAGGATATTCGGGGTTTTTGCGGACGACACCCTCGTCTCGGTCGCCCGGTGCCGGCGGCACCCGGACGGCTACGAGGTGGACGGCGTCTTCACCCCGGTCAGGTTCCGGGGGAGAGGGTACGCCAGGAGAGCAATGGATGCACTCGTCGAAGCATGTCAGCATGATACCCTGTACATGCACTCGGTTCGGAACCTTGTCGACTTCTACGGGAGGACATACGGGTTTGTGGCGATACCCGAGAGCGACCTCCCGCCAAGCATCAGGGAGAGGTTTGCGTTCGCCCTCGGTGACATGGAGGGGGCAAACGTCCAGCCGATGCGCCGCGATGCAGGTCGGTTCCGGAGATGATGGTGGGCGCCGCGCGGAGGCGCCCCTCAGGATTCAGTCGTCGTAGAGCATCAGAGCGTCTATATCGTCGTCGCAACAACCATCGGTGTATGGGACATCGATAACAACCGCCCCGTCCTCGAGTATATCCCCGATCTCGAGGTATACCCCTGCAGGAAACTCCCGCTCTTCTGTGCTGCCGTCAGGGTGTTTGACATATACCCACATGTTGTACCTCCACGAATTCATCGTTTCAGGTTCACTATGCACCAGAAATCCAGGGCCCCGGCCTATCCCGGGAACATGCCCATAATCCTGTATCAGGTAATAGCCTGATAAAGAACTTCCGGTGAAAAAGATCAAGCATTAGAGATCCGGGTTTTGGAAATTGCACATCCTGATGCACGGATGCTCAAGGCGCGCGGAAGACCTCGTCTCCCTGTTCTTCGAGTCGAGAGGTGGAGAACGTTCTCGCCGTGTTTGAGCCCAAACTGCGGATAGGTGAAACTATCATACCTCCCTTTCCTCTTGAACCAGGGATAACCAGGGTTTTCTCCAGCCTTCACCCACCGGAAGAAGGCTTTGAAGGCGAGATCCACGCGCATCTGGACGTTCTGGAGAATCTGGGAGAAGACCCTGTAGCGATATGCTTTACCTTACGGGGTTCGTGGCGGCATGAGCGGGAAGCCCCGTCCTTCAGGGCGGGTAGTTCACGCATATTACTGTGTTGCATAATTTGTACGAGATGGTGGTGTAAACGACAGTAAAGCATCCCAAGATCCCAGAGAATCATATTGCTTACTTCTTTTAGCGAATCTTGCAATATGGGGTCATAGGTCCTGGATAGACAATCAGGGGAAGCAACAACAGTTTTTAATATTCATGCAAACAGAGCAGAGGTTTTTGACTCGATTACTGTGTCGGTGACCGGCATTCATCCCCCACTGAAGTGGGGGGCATTCTGCCTGTTTTTTGTAAATCCAGGCAAAACAGCGCCGAGATTCCAAGATCCCATCCCAGTACCCCCGGGCGGATTCGAACCGCCGTCGCCGGATCCAAAGTCCTGCATGATTGACCTCTACACTACGGGGGTGAAAGAAGCGAACCCGGGGTCTCGCAGGGGTACCCCGGGTATCCACCCTATAATTAGGGTCACGGGATTATATCGGTTTTGTAGGTATCACTCACGCCCGCTCAAAGTCGTCCTCGAACCTGACGATATCGTCCTCACCGGTATACTCCCCGATCTGTACCTCGATCAGCTCGAGCGGCAGGAGACCGGGGTTCGCGAGCCGGTGGACAGTCCCCGCCGGAACGAAGGTGGACTCACCGTTCCTGAGGAGGTAGGTTGCATCCCCGATCGTCACCTCAGCACAGCCGGTGACAACCACCCAGTGCTCGGAGCGGTGATAGTGCATCTGGAGAGAGAGGCGGCGCTTTGGGGGGACCGTGACCCGCTTGATCTTGTACGACTGCCCTTCCTCAAGGTTCGTGTAGGAGCCCCAGGGGCGGTGGACTTGCGTGTGGAAGAGCGCACGCGAGTCACCATTCTCGCGAAGCTTCTTTGCGATCTCGCCTACTCGCTGTGCCTCGTCCCGGGCGGCGATCAGGATTGCATCCTTCGTCTCGACGATGGCAAGGTCGTGGACGCCGACGGTGGCGACCAATCGGTCGGCGAAGATCAGGTTTCTGGAAGAGTCGATCCCGATATGTTCGCCCCTGATGGCGTTTGCGTTCCCGCTCTTCGGCAGGACGTCGTAGAGCGCGTCAAAGTTTCCCACGTCGTTCCAGTCGGCCTCGAGCGGCACAACCGCCGCCCGCCGGGTCTTCTCCATGATCCCGTAGTCGATGGAGAGAGCCGGGGTTGCGCTGTATGCCTCCTCAACCGGGTGCTCAAACGCTCTTGCCACCTCCGGTGCGCATGCCTCGCACTCGGCGAGGAAGAGATCGGCGTCAAAACAGAACATACCAGAATTCCAGAGGTAGCCGTCGGCGACATACCTCCCGGCGGTTTCAGGATCAGGTTTCTCCACGAAGGCGTCTACGAGCGCCCCCTCTCCCAGGGGTTTACCCGGGCGAATATACCCGTATCCAGTGTGGGGTGAGGTCGGTTGCACTCCGAAGACCACCAGGTAGTCCTTTGCGAGCCGCTCCGCCCGGAGGAAGGCCTCCAGGAACGGCCCGTTCGTCCCGATGAGGTGGTCTGAGGGGAGCACCGCGACCGCGTCTCCCCCGTTCTCCCGGGCGACCTCCTGGACGCCATAGTAGATAGCAGGCAGGGTGTTCTTACCCTCTGGCTCCACAAGAACCTGGCAGTCACATCCGATGGCGGCAAGCTGGTCCCGGACCAGGAACCTGTGATCTATATTGGTGACGATGGCGATCTCCTGTGGAGAGGAGAAGAGGAGCGACCTCTTCACAGTCTTCTGGAAGAGTGATTCATCATCGACCAGCGGGATAAACTGTTTTGGGTAGTGTTCCCTCGAGAGCGGGAAGAGACGGGTACCGCTCCCGCCTGCAAGAATGAGCGTCTTCATGGGATCGACTCCGTGCCGCAGGGCACTCTTTTGTATTCTATTGCAGTAAAGGGGATAAAAACATAGGGTTCTCCATGATGGTCCGGGCAAACCGGGCGATGGCTGGCTGGTTGTTGTATCGCATCAGGAGGTGCATCCGAAAAAATTGTATCTGTTCAGGCCCGGATCATCGTGAAATTCCCGGGATATAGGGCCCGGGCCTGTGGATCGAGATCCTCTGCGATCGCAAAGGCCAGTTCAGCCTCCCGGTACTTCCCGAGTCTCCCAAGCACCATGCCATAGGTGACCCAGGCAAATATGCACAACCGGTCGAGGGCAAGCGCCCGGATGCATGCGAGCACCGCTTCCTGGGGGCGGCCGAGTCGGGTGAGGATCACTGCACGGTTGTTCCAGGCGTAGACGTCATCGTCATCGTAGAGGAGCGCCGCACTGAACGCAGCCAGCGCCTCCTCGTAGCGGCCCTGCCGTTCAAGTGCCACACCCATGTTGTTCAGGGTAGCCGATTCATGCGAATTCTCCGCTGTTACGTCGTTGTACGCCCGTAACACATCTTCATCATCCTCTTTGTGGGGAGACTTTGATATAACCAGTCTGGGCATACGTTGTTACCTCGGGTTCCATACCGTGGAGTGAGAATATATAGGTTCCTGCGGCCGCCACACCTGGATTGGAGCAATCCCCAATCAACCTGCAGAGCGCCCTTCGGGGGAGGTTTGTCCACTACTACCCTCTCTGAAGAGCGGGGGTTGTAACTGCACTCAAGAGAGTGTGCTACATTTGGCTGGTTGACGGGCAAGCCTGCTCAGACAAGATCGTGGCGATCCGGTCAGCCGCTGCCATCTTTGAACCATGCCACAGTCTTCTGGAGCCCCTCATCGAGCGTGCAGTCGGGAGAGAAACCAAATGCGTCCCGGGCCCGGGATATATCAGCAAGCGAGTCCCGCACATCCCCTGGCCGCGGAGGTTCATATAGCGGCTGGCGGTGTATGCCGGTGATCTCTGAGAGGATCGCCGCGAGTTCGTTGAGGCTGATCCGGCGGCCCCCTGCTATGTTGAAGACGCCTGAGGCTCTGCTCTCCATCGCGAGGATATTTGCCCGAACGACATCCCCGACAAAGATGAAGTCTCGAGTCTGCTCCCCGTCGCCATAGATGATCGGTGGTTTTTCAGCGAGCAGCCGGGTGATGAACTTCGGGATCACAGCCGCGTACTCAGATTCGGGATCCTGTCGGGGACCGAAGACGTTGAAGTAGCGGAGGAAGACCGTCCTGATGCCGTAGAGGTCGGAGAAGACCTTCCCGTAGTACTCGCCTGCGAGTTTTGAGACTGCGTATGGGGAGAGCGGTGTTGCCGGCATCGTCTCGCGTTTGGGGAAGGTCGGATCGTCGCCGTAGATCGCGGAGGTGGACGCCGCCACGACCGCGGGAACGCCGCACTCCTTTGCAGCCCAGAGGGTGTTCACGGTTCCGCCAACATTCACCGCGTCTGTCTCGCGGGGCATCTCCACGGAACGGGGCACAGAGGCGATTGCCGCCTGGTGGAAGACGCCATCTGCGCCCCGGAAGGTCTCTAACAAGAGGTCGAAGTCGGTGACGCTCCCCTCGATGAATGTCACCCCTGGATGGTCGATGAGGTTCCCGAGGTTCTCACGCCGCCCGGTGGAGAGGTCGTCGATGATGACGACCTCGTGGTCGCGTGCCAGCCGCTCTGCAAGGTTCGAGCCGATGAACCCGGCCCCGCCCGTGACGATGTAGCGCATACTGGTACGGTTAGGCGCTCAAGCGATTTGAGCGTTGCCGGAGGCGCCCCAAGGCATAGCAAAATGAGGTGTACGGCGGGTGGGATCCCTTCCCTCTCCCCTTCCTCCAGGTGATGTCCAACCACGGGCCCACACACGGGGATTGCCAGGGGAAGGCTATTTTCATCCGTGCAGCATGAAGCGCTGCCTCATGGTTTTCATCGGTTGAGCCTGTGGCCGAACGCGGCCTCATAGGCGTTTTCATGTCAAATAGTGGGACCGGGACCAGGGCCGGGGTGTTTGCACCCCATGTGGTTATCCCCCGGCGTGCTAGCAATAACGGCCCACCGCTACGTCAGTGTTCCAGGGAGAAATCTGATGTTCAGTCTGGAGGAGGTTTGAGTATATCCGATCGAGTAGTTTCTCTGACCTTGGCTCTACGCAGTGTGGATATCCGTCACGCCCTCTCAAGCCTCTGTCCGCGTCCGCGGAGCCGGTCAGCGCCCCGGGCAGGGGGCCATCCTGCATATAGCATCATACGGTTTATTGGATCACCCATCCATCTTCCCATTTGAGAGCGGGAAATACTGCTGGTAGACCCGTTTGCGCTCCTCGAGGTCGGTGTGCAGGTAAATCTCGGTTGTCTTGATGGAGGAGTGCCCCAGGTTCTCCTGCACAATGCGGAGGTTCTTCGATCGCCGGTAGAGTTCACTTGCGTAGGAATGCCTGATTTTATGCGGCGTAATCCCGTCCGGGGCGTTTTTTTTGAAGATATGCTGGACGGTCCGCGGGGAGATATGCTTTCCCTGCTGGCCCACAAAGAGCGGCCCCTCAATCCGGTTTCCGATAAACTCGTCGATATCCTCAAGGGTACCTTCGTCGACGAAGACCGTCCTGATCTTGTCACCCTTCCCCTTCACCCGGATCGTCTGCTCCTCAAAATCAATATCCTCGACGTTGATCGCACAGAGTTCTGAGACGCGGACGCCGGTAGCGTAGATCAGGCGGACGATCAATCTGTCCCGCTCGTTCTCGATGGACCGGATCAGGCGGATTACCTGGCTGTGCTTGAGGTATTTTAGCTCCTGGTTCTTGATCCTGGGCCGCTCCACCCCGAGCATCGGGTTTGCGACCACGACTCCCTGGATGTAGAGGTAGCGGTAGAACGAGGAAAGCGTCGATATCATCCGGTGGAGGGTTTTTGGTTTGTAATCCCGTCTTTCTGTGAGGTAAGAGAAGAAATCGGTGACGAGGGCCGAAGAGACGTTGACATCCGCATCCAGCGGCGCGTTGTTGATATCCTCCTCACCGAACGAGTCCTGGTCTGCCTGCTGCCTGACCCAGGCGTACCTGGCGAAGCGCTGAATGGTCTGCTCGTACTTCTTGATGGTTCGGGGCGAGTAATTTTGCATTCTGAGATAACCGCTGAAGCGATCTAACCATTCCGCGAAGGACGTGTTTCCCATTGGTTAATAGGTGGAATAACGAAGCATATCAAAATTGCGGTAAATCACTATTCCCCGCAATATTGGTTTAACCCGTGATCGTCCCTGCCAGATCTGCATCATCCGCGCCATACCTGCCCGGGGTGCTGTGCGATGCTGAAAAACCTCGCGCGGGCAGGCTGGAATCTCGTACCGGCTCAAAAAAAAAGTATTCTGGTGATGCAGGAGGTGTTGTTTTGTTAGGAGGTATGGGGCTGCCCTCCCGGGTGGTCGGGAGGCAGACCCTGACATATACGTTCTCCTCTTGAGTATATGAACTCCACACCGCGCGGTGTGAAAGTGAACGGCACAGCGTTAACCACCCGGTCTACGGGGTCTCTCGCTCCGTCCCCTTCACCCCTGCTAAATAAATGGCCGTAATAGAAAGGCATAGGTGCCTGATCGCATCCGGTGTGCATAAATTGTTCGGGGGCGGGGGCGATCCGAGCTTAAATGCGTGATACAAGGGTCCAAAAATCCAGCGGTTTCCCGGGGTATATCCAGAGGACCGGCCCTGTATGTGACGGTAGTGAGCAATTGCACCGATATTTCTGTGAAACCATCCCTGGTCTGGGCACCTGAAAGTCCCCGCCCCATTTGCGCTCGCACCAGGAGGTCCCGGGGTGAGTCGGGGGGGCGAGCTGTGTTTTCATCTGCAGCATGGGCGTTTCACACCCCTTCGCGAACTTCTGCGACTCCGTGTGATACCGGCGATCCGCCTTCCCCGGATCCCTCGTATTACGTCTCGATTAAGGTGGAATCTAACCGAAGGTCCTGCTCTGGCCCCTGGAGCAAGAGACAGGTATAAACCATATGATGCTATATTTACAAGAGGCAGGCCGGGCCCAGCAAAAGACGCCGTTCCCTCTCCTGTAGATTGAAATACCAAAACCAACAAGAGGATATGCAAAATGGAAGAACCTGATTATCGCAGCGACCCAAACAAGTATCAGAAATTCAAGAAAGTTGATGGCGCCACCTATCGGCGGGTCAACCAGTTCCTGCGCAAACACACTCACATCACCGCCCGTGAGTGGGCGATCGCACGTCTCTGCGCCGACTTCCGGACCACCAGCGGCTCAGAGATGACGTTCATCGGCGAAAACCTCCCTGACCTCTGCCCGTTCATGGTTGACACCTACACGCCGCAGGCGGTCAACCAGGCGAGGAGTTCATTCAAGAAGAAGGTGAAGAAGGCGGGAGCCACATTCTTCTACGGTGCCATGTGCGGCTTCTTCACTGCAGAAGAACTCGACGAGATCCTCTTTGAGGCAAGCGAAGTCGCCCGGTTCCTGCTGGAGGTCGAAGGTACGAGTCTGACCATCGACGATGAGATCGAGATCGAGGATCGGATCGCCGAGGTGATGCGGAGCGTGGCCGAGGCGGCGTCAGTCATCCTGAAGACCAGACCCGGTCAGGAGGAGAATGGGAACCCGTCCGCTACCCCACCCTGAATGGTGGGGCTTGCGAACGGCTAAGCGAGACCAAACGGTAGACCGGGAGGCGATCGATCAATTGCAGCAGCGTTTTGGGCTACAAGAACAGATGGGTGTTTCCCTGGCCCGTCCTTCTTCCGGGCACGCCGAACCTGACGTGCTCTCAGGAGCACTAAGCCTGTCTCGCAACTCCGAAGGGAAATGCAACCCCGGTTCGACCGGGAGAAGGGAATACCTGCCATTGCGTCTACCTGTCTTAGACACCAATCGAAGACCGTTGATGCCAACCACACCTGCGCGTGCCCGTCTTCTCTTCAAGCAAGGGAATCCGGAAACCCTGCGGGGGAACCCGAACGCTTGGGCTCACCCGGGGAACGTTGGTTCGGCACGTCAAATACGGGTTGACGTACGTGGAGGCACGTTAAAAGGGAAGATGTCGTTACATAACGCTGTCACCGGAGGATGGGTGACTCAAACCGCAAAGGTGGAGGATTGTATGATCCTGACCAGTATCGCCTGGAGAACAGAATGGTATGCCGGGATAGGCAGACGGCATTCATCCCCGGCATGAAAGACCGGGATCTTCTGCCTAAAAAAAGATGAAGATCATCCAGATAGTCGGCCGTTCAAACGCTGGAAAGACCACGTTCATAAAGAATCTGATTCCAGCGCTCTCAGCACACGGGAACGTCGGTGTGGTCAAGCACCTGGGGCACCACGGCTTTATGCTCGAGCCCGGAAAAGATACCACCATATTCTATGAATCGCATGCCGCTATATCCAGCGGCGTCGACAACGACAAGTCGGTCATCATCAGGCGCGAGAACGACCTTGACTCTACCCTGGAGGTTCTCTGCAACGCCGGGATCGACTACGCCATACTCGAGGGGTTCAAATCCAGGCCGTTCCCGAGGGTAGCAATAGGCGACCTCGAGGCCGAGAACGTCGTCCTCCGGAACCCCTCCATCGACGATGTGATCGGCGCGCTTCCAGAGTTCGAGGACTACTATACCGTCGAGGGGCTGGTCAGGGAGCTGAAGCGCGAGTACGGCGTCTCGCATGCCGGAGCCGTTCTCACGTTCAATGGAATCGTCAGGGAATGGACCGGTACTGAACGGACTGAATACCTGGAGTTCGACGAGACCGTCGACGCCCTGACAGAGAACCTCAGGCGGGAGATAGAATCTGTCCCCGGGATCATCGGCGCGCGGTTCCACCACCGGAAAGGGCGGCTCTATGCCGGGGAAGATATAACCTATGTTGCCATTCTCGCAGAACACAGAGAGGAGGCGTTCGCCGCCGCGAGCAGGGCAATCGACCGGCTGAAGCGGGAACTGCATGATATGGAGAAGTGACCGATATGCGAAACAAAAAACGGATGTTTGGAACGAACGGCGTCCGGGGCGTGGTCGGGGAGATGATGACGCCGGCCCTCGTCCTCAAGATCGGCGCCGCGCTCGGATCGATGCGGAAAGGCACCATCGCCGTAGGCAGGGATACAAGGACGTCAGGCGAGGCCCTGGTCCACGCCCTCAAGGCCGGGCTCCTGATGACGGGGTGCGACGTGGTGGACATGGGCATCCTCCCCACACCGGCCCTGCAGTACATCATAAAGATCGATGACCGGTTCGCCGGTGGCGCGATGATCACCGCATCTCATAACCCCCCTGAGTACAACGGCGTCAAGGTCATCGAGGCCGACGGCACTGAGATGGCCGACGACGAGATCATCAGGCTCGAGGACCGGTTCTTCGCCAGTGAGTTCGATGTGGTTGCCTGGGACGGCGTCGGCACAGAGATCGCCGCACCCGCGCGGCTCGCGGAGTACATCGACGCAGTTGTGAGGTACTTTCCGGCAGGCATCGGGGAGGGTATGACCGTCGTCATCGACCCCGGTTCAGGCCCCGCGGCCCTTACCACTCCGGCCATCCTTGAGAGGATGGGCTGCCGGGTCCACACCATCAACGCCCGGCTCGATGGCACCTTCCCGGGCCGGATGCCCGAGCCGACCCCTGAAGGACTGCAGCCCCTCTCCGAGATGGTCATCGCCACAGGCGCTGACTTCGGGGTGGCGCACGACGGCGACGCCGATCGGGCGGTCTTCGTTGACAACAGGGGACGCTATATAGAAGAAAACTACGAGTTTGGTCTGATCGAGGACTACATCTGCAGCAGGAATCGCGGCGGGATCGTCGTCACTCCGGTCGCCACCTCCCGGTTGATCCAGGACATCGCCAGAAAGCATGGGTGCACCGTCGACTACACGCCGGTAGGGAGCATCTACGTCGCAAGGAGGATGATCGATCTCATCGAGCAGGGGAAGAATGTCTCTTTTGGCGGTGAAGGGAATGGCGGCCTGATCTACCCTGATCACCAGTTCTGCCGGGACGGCGGCATGACCGCTGCAATGATGGTGGCGGTTCTTGCAAGCTATAACAAAAGAGACCTCTCAGACATCATTGACGAACTCCCGGTCTACCACCTGGTCAAAGGAAAGCATCCCGCCCCGGATCCGGCCGCGCTGGTCCGTGCCGTCGAGGAAGCATTCTCAGGAGAGACCATCGAGAAGATCGACGGCATCAAGATCATCAGGGATGACGCCTGGGCGCTGGTACGGGCGTCGGGCACAGAACCGATGATCAGGATCATGGTCGAGTCAAAGGATCCTGGTGTTGCAGATACCATGTACCGGGAGATCATGCAGGTGGTCAGGCACGCCTGATTTCTGCCTGCAAAGCCCCTCCGCACAGGTGAAGTCGACCCCACATTAAGTGTTCTATTCACAGCAGCGCGAAGGGCGCTCACCTTCCCCTATAATTTATGTATTTGCGGCGAACTCTCGAAATTCCACTAAAGGACACTCTTGCGGGGTCGGAGCAATCTATATATATGATGAGCATCATGCATGATGCAGAACCCGCTGGAGAGCGGTGATCAAAATGGATGGAAAGCCACAGTTTAAGCAAAAGATAACCTCCGCGATCTCTTCCGGTGATCCGCGTGAGGTCGAGAAGATAGTTTCGGACATCTCAGAGACACGGACGAGAAAGGAGAGGAAATCCCTCTACGAGCAGATGAATGCCGCCCTGATAAAGACAGCGTTCGAAGAGAACCAGCCGGAACTCTTAAGCCAGATCATCGAACCGACAAAAGAAGAAGTACTCACCCTCTCCCGGCGTGCTGCCAGGCTCTACCGCGAAAACAGGGACGAAGCGTGGTTCTCCGCGATATTCACTCTGGTCGACAAACTCGACCGTAAGAGTCACCAGTCCGATATCCTTGCCGAGGTATCCCATGACCTGGTCCAGGCCGCGGTTGATACCGGAGACACCCACTATATTGAGAAAGGAGAGGTGGCCCTTAACCAGATCAGCATTCGTAAATACCGCTCGGCCATCCTCACCGAGATCATCCCGCTCTTCATCCAGTACGGGCAGAAGTACCAGGACGTCGATATCCTGCAGCACGCTCTCCAGGCGCTCTCCGAGGTCGGAGATATATCAAAACAAGCACAACTTCATGCCGACGTGGCCCGGGCGATCGCCGGTGCCGGGATCGAGTCCGGCGATATTCACCTGGTGATCAGCGGGATCCGGAGCGCTACCGAGATCAACCAGAAGATCCGGCGCACCAACTCGATCGCCGATATCGTGGACGCAGCCTGGAAGTCGTCACTGAAGAAGGAGATCGCTGATATCGAGCATATCATAGATGCACTCTCAAGGATTCCGGAGGAGCGGCTCACCGAGGTCCTCGCAATCCTAACCGAGCATCTCCTCGATCGCCAGCGGGACAAGAAACAGGTCTACACCAAACTGCTCAGGCTTGACGACGAGAAACCCTGGGCGGGCCAGACCATCGTCCTTGAGCTCCTGAAGAAGGCGGAGCGGAGCGGGGAGCGCTGGTACCTTGAGAAGGCGTTTGAATTCAATGCCCGGAGCATGGTAGAGACTCAGCTCCCCGTCGAGGAGATCGTCCTCTCCGGGATCGCGGTCGTTGAAAAGAGCGGCAACCCGACCATCCTCCTTGACATCACGCCGCTGATCGAAGAATCCTGTGACGTTACGAAGGCGGCCCAGCTCTACCGGCAGATCACCGATGCACTCTCCCGGATGGGCGACTTCTACCACGCGATCGAGGTTATGAAAAAAGCCAGTACCACCTCTCAGAGGATCAATGCCCAATTTTTTGATACCAGTGTCCGCCTGATAAAGGAGGGTATCCGGCGTGACGAGATCGAGCTCGTCCGCGAGAACATCCTTGCCGCGCTGGAGACCGATATCGCCGACTCGCTGGTACACCAGGCGGTGGCCGACTTCTGCAAGGAGTATGACTTCGACGAAGTCATCGGGCACATATCAGCCATAAAGGAACTTGCCGGGTTGCACCAGGCACAGGACAACCTGATCTTCGAGTGCAATAACATCCTGATTGAGCGTGGATTCGTCCGCCAGAAGGACCCGTCTGCCCTCGTGAACCTGGTAAGCCAGATCGAAGACCAGATTCTGCGTGAGCAGGCCGTCTCGACGATCGTCGTTGAGATGGCACGGGTCGGCGTCGCCCGGAAGGACCGCGACCTTCTCCGGCGTGCGACCGCGCTCACCTGCGAGATCATGGATCAGCGGGCGCGTGCTGAGGCGCTGGGCGGCGTCATAGATCAGACGGCGGTGCTCGCCGTGGAGGATGGCGATCTTGAGCTTCTCCACGGGATGCACGTTCTCTCCGCATCCCTGCTGGAACCGGATTACTGCCTCTTTGCGATTGGCAAAGTGATCCATGGCCTGATCATGTACGGGATCGAGCAGCTCTCGCTCCGAGCGCTCGACGAAGCGACCCAGATCCTCACCCAGATCACTGATCCGTCGCTGCAGCGGCACCTGGTCGACCCTCTCATCGAGGGCTACATCCGTGTCGGGAGCCTGCAGGCGGCGGATCAGCTCTCCCGGAGCGGACCTCGGGTCTTCGATGGCATGATGGAACCCTTTGAGATCGCGCTTGACCTCCTCAAGACCAGCACCCCGCGCGAGGAGATCTCGATTAAGATAGCAAGTTACGTCGACATCATGCTCGAGTACACCCAGGTCTACGCAAGCCCGATCTATGCTGTCCCCATGGCCCTCTTCTCTCTGGAGATTGAGGGCGAATACGAGCGGACAGCCATGATCCAGCGGATCCTCACCTTCTTCACCGAGTATGTCAGGGAGTTTGACTCGGCCGACCCCTATGAGGTTATGGCCTACCTGCTGGAGGGGATCGAAGGGGCGACGGCAGCAACAGAGGTGCTTGAACTGATGTATCGCCTCTTCGAGCACACTGCTGACGTCTACGCCCGATATTCGGGTATGTACCGGCTCGTGGGCGCCTACTCGGCTCTCGGCAACGAGGAGCGGGCTGAGGAGATCATCAGAAGGTTGCATGAGACCATCGGTACCATCACCGAACCGTCCATCCACGCGATCATGCTCTCTGACCTCGCCGGGCTCATGGCCGGGATTGACCACCCTGCAGCCAGGGAATACCTTACCGAGGCGCAAGGAATGCTTGAGTTCGTCGACCCGGAGCGGGAGGCGTTCGTCAGGAAGAACCTAATCTACGCCGCAAGGAACCTCAACGCGGTCAACCGACAGGAGAACGATGTCGATTGGGCGGTTGAACAGGTCGGTCGGATCGAAGACCCCGTGGAGTACGTGGATGCCCTGGCGGCGGTCTTTGACATGACCAACGAACCTGCCCAGAGGAAGGAGATCCTCTCGGCCATGTGTCGCACGGTGGTGAATATTCCTTCCCCGTATGTCCGACTCTCGATGCTTTTTGACGTGGCGCAGTTCGCTGAGGCCTATGGTGATGAAGAGGAGATCGATGAACTGCTGGAGGGTATGGAGAGGACGGCCGGATACATCCAGATCCCGTTCATCGCCGCCATGACGCGGCAGCGTATGGCCAGGATGCTCTTCTCGTTTTACCGAAAGACCGGAAATCCGGCTGTCCAGCGGCGGGCTATTGATGTCGTCTCCAGCATCGATGATGACAGGATCCGTTACAGCATGATGGTCCAGCTCGATCAGGCGCCGCCCCAGTCCTGGAAGAATACAGTCTTTGGCAGGATCCTGGATTGCCGTGAGAAGATCCGGAGCGGCGAATACACCACAAAGGATATGGTTGCGCTTGACCGGGCTATCAAGGCGACGGCAGATCGGGCAAAACGCGCGATCTACTATACGGAGCTCTTCCTCATTGCCCGGGACGCGGGGCAGTATGAACTTGCGGATCGGATGCTCCTCTGTGCGCTCGACGAAGCGCGGATCATCAGGCCGCTCTCCCGGCGAGCCTTCGCGCTCGGGGATATGGCGTGCCGGATCTATGCAGAGCACTATGAGGATCGGTCCCGGGAGATCCTCGACATGGCCGTGAGCGAGGCCCTCAACATCCGCGACTCAGCGATCCGTGATGAGGTATACGATGAACTGGACATGGCCATACGGGTTGTTCAGGAGCACTGGCTATGAAGACGGTCGAGATCAGGATATCGGGACGGGTGCAGGGTGTTGGGTTTCGCGCGTGTATAAAGCGTATCGCCACCAACCTTGGTGTAGTCGGCGAGGCGATGAACCTCCCTGACGGAAGGGTGCTCGTCACCGCCACCGGCGAGCCCGCAGTCCTGGACAAGTTCGTATCGATGCTCTACGGATGCCCCCGGATCGTCATCAGGGATCTCTCCCTGCAGGAGGTCTCTCTTGCCCGCTACCCGGAGTTCACGATCCAGCGGGGCGCTTACCAGTACAGCACGTGAAAATCGGTGTTCATGAGAAGCGCGTCCCGCAGGATCCGTACCTGCGCATCGATGCGGGACTGATCGATTGAGTCACGGAGTGCCTGCACGAGCCTGGTTGAGAAGTTTCCGTCAAGGTAACATCTTTTTCCGGTGCATTCATAGTCTTCCTCTGATATTTCCTCCCTGGCAAACCTGATGACGGTGCGGTCCACCATCACCGCTTTCTGCGGTTCGATGAGGTCATAGACGAGGCTCCCGGCCCCCTCGTGGAGCATGCCGAGGTCGGGGTCGAGGTGGGCGCCGACCAGGGAGACACAGCAGTTGCCGTAGAGCATCGCGTAACCCAGCGCAAACATGGCGTTGACGGGATCAAGGTATGGGCGGTTCGTCCGGCGTCGGAATCCAAGTTCCGGCGGGAGCGTGCGGGAGAGGATCTCGTAGTACATATCGCCAGTCAGACGGGAGAGCCTCCGCAGTCCTTCCATGGTGACCGAGATCGCGAGTTCGTCCCGGGCCTGATAGAGGAGGTCGAGTTCTCCGGCGTAGAAGATATCCTTCCCGGTGCGGTTACAGAGTTCCTCGAGGAGGAGGAGTCTTGACTGCAGGCTGGCTGTTGCGATCGGCTGCGCGAACCGGTGGGGAGCAGCCCGTTCCTGGGCGGTGCGCACTTCGCTCTCTGGCCGGTAGCCATAAGGGTAGAGGTAACCTACGGGTATGCCGTCGATATCAAAGAAGGTGATGACAGCGCCGGATTTGAGGAGGTTTGTCACCGCAGAGGTATGCAGGGTATGGCCGCCGACGACCAGAAGGTGCTTTACCGCCTGGAGCGGGTAGCGCCGGGTGACGCCCCCGTGCATGATGATCAGTTCCTGTGTCGTTGCTTTGATATGTCCCCCGTAGCCAAAGACGGGGAGCCAGGGTTGCGTCGCCGTCATCCTATCACTCTAGAAAGGAGTGGTGGGCGTTTTTTGGTGATTAATGCATCGATGGGGCGGGATACAAAGGGGTTTTGCGACTATTCTGGCTGGTCGGTGAACGGCGGTCGGAGTGAACGTTTTTCCGCCGAATGTATTCGCACGTGATCTCAGTACTAGCTGATTATGCTTCTTCACGGTTGTGGCGTATCCTCCGACCCGGCAGAAGTCCGTCACCTTCTCCTCACTCCGGAACGTCCCGGTGATCTTCTGCAGCACCTTCGTCATCCGAAGTTCCCGTTCCGCCTGATTATTTGTGAAGGGAACCGTGAAGTCCTGTATGAATGTCAGGATCTCGTTCCTGCCACCGGTCAAAGAGATTTTTCGGTCTCGACTGCTTCTTCCGGCTTCGTTTACCCCTCCACCCCGGAACCGGAGTAGTTGCCTCCACCTCCTACCTCCTCCTCCCGACCTGCCTCCAGGATCTGGTGGTACCGCTCTGCGAAGGCTGTGGCTTGCTGTTCGAGCGTCCCGGATCTCGTCGATGAGGGCGGGGAGCGCTTCGCTCCACGTATGTCTGTAATTTTCTGTGATGCCTGCGGCTACCGGGCGCTCATGGTGACAGCGCTTGCTGAGGAGTATTATGGGGAAGCCCGGTCTCTTTGAAGCAATCATCGGCGGGTCTTTCGATCCTCCCCTCCCGGTAACCCGCGCAGCTGGACCCTTCCTGAGGTTATAAGGCCGGTTGACGATAAGGTCGCTATCCGTGATGGAAGCATCTATCTCCTCTCGCTCCTGGATGCAGGCGGGATCGACCATGCGTTCGAGTATCGGGACGTCGCCGAGGAACATGGGCTCCGGTGAGTCGACCTCCCGCCTCTGCGGAGCACGCCGAAGGTTATCAGAAGGTACATGTGACCCCTGGGTTCCGGCGGTTCCAGCCCATCGGGAGCGAGCGGATAGCCAGCCGATTGTCTATGTGATAACCATCCCGCAAACGCGCCGCACCCGGACGAAGCTGGAAGTGTTCCGGGATGGCTGGCCAGAACCTGATACTGCAACGGTGCACCATGCTTGGGTTAACAAACCTTTTCCGCACCGACCGCCCATATAAAGGTAGAGTACAGCCGGCGGTATCTCAGGCCGCCGGGTTGTTCCTTTGATCAACGTGCGGCTGGCGGGGGGACTGCTCCCTCTCCCGGCCGGCGGCATACCGATGGGATATTTATGTTCTGGAACAGGGCGATGGAGACGATCCGGCCTGAGGAGCTCGCGGATCTTCAACTGAAGCGGCTGAAATGGACACTTCGTCAGACGCAGAAAGTAGGGTTATACCAGAGAAAGTTCAGAGAAGCAGGTGTCTCGCCGGACGATATCAGGACGCTTGACGATGTGGAGAAACTCCCCTTCACCTATAAGGAGGAGCTTCAGGCTGGATACCCGTTCGGCCTCTTTGCGGTCCCGCTCAGAGAGATCGTACGGATCCACACCACCTCCGGCACCACCGGGAAGCCGACGGTCGTCGGCTACACCCGCAAGGACCTGGAGAACTGGTCGGAACTTATCGCGCGGAACATGACCATGATCGGTCTTGGGGAAGATGACATCTTCCAGAATGCGGTCAACTATGGCCTCTTCACCGGAGGTCTCGGATTCCACTACGGCGCTGAGAAGATCGGTATGACCGTGATCCCGAGCGCAACCGGGAACACCCGTCGTCAGATTGAGATGATCGAGGATTTCGGAGTGACCGTCATTCACTGCACGCCCAGTTACGCCCTCCACCTCTCCGAGGTGGCTGAGTCGATGGGAAAGACCCTCGACACCCTGCGGATCGGGATCTTCGGGGCCGAGCCCTGGTCGGAGAGCATGCGGGCTGAACTTGAGCGGCGTCTTGACCTCAAGGCCTACGACAGCTACGGGCTCTCTGAGATGTACGGTCCTGGGGTGGCGTTCGAGTGCCCGGAGCGCTCTGGCCTCCACCTCTGGCATGACTGCTACCTGGCAGAGATCATCGATCCTGCGACCGGTGAGCGGCTCGCTCCCGGCGAGCGGGGTGAACTGGTCATCACGCCGCTCGTCAAGGAGGCGCTGCCGCTTGTCCGTTACCGCACCGGCGACGTGACACGACTGATCGAAGGCGAATGCGCCTGCGGACGCGGACAGAGGCTTGAGAGGATCACGGGCCGCAGCGACGATATGCTGGTTATCCGGGGGATCAATATCTTCCCATCGCAGATCGAGCACGTGCTCCGGTCTCTCCCCGAGGTCGGGGAGCAGTTCATGGTCTATGTCGACCGCAAAAAACACCTCGACGAGATGACCATTGAGGTGGAGATGACCAGGGCCGGGTTCTCCGGGGAACTCCAGGACCTCGCCCGCATCCAGAAGAAGATCGCAGGCGAACTCCACAACACCCTCGGGCTCCGGACCGCGGTAAAACTGGTGGAACCGGGATCGCTGCCCAGGTTTGAGGGGAAGGCAAAACGGGTCATCGACCGTCGGAGGATCCTGTGATGGGATGCTGGAACCCGAGCATAGAGAAGATGCCCCGCAAAGACCTCCGGGAGGTCCAGTACAGGCTCGCAAAGGCGCTGATTTCCCGGATCTACGAGACAAGTGAGTTCTACCGGCGGCGGATGAAGGAGCAGGGGGTCAGGCCTGATGATATCAGGACACTGGAGGACATCAGGAAACTCCCGTTCATGTACAAGCGGGACCTCCGGGATAATTATCCGGACGGACTCTTCTGCACGCCGAGGGATGAATTAGTCAGGTACCACGTCTCCTCAGGGACAACCGGGAAACCGACGGTCGTCGGCTACACCAGGCATGACATCGAGAACTGGAGCGAGTCACTTGCGCGCGCGTTCTCTTCCTGCGGCCTCGGGCGGGGGGACGTCCTCCAGGTGAGTTATGGATACGGTCTCTTCACTGGCGGTCTCGGAGTCCACTACGGCGCCGAACGCGTCGGTGCAACCGTCCTCCCGACGAGCGTCGGGAACACCGAACGCCAGATCGAATTGATGCAGGACCTTCACACCACTGCCATCGCCTGCACCCCCTCCTACCTCCTCCACATAGGGGAGGTGGCTGAGAAGATGGGCGTCTCCATCAGGGACGACACCGATCTTCGTATCGGGATCCTCGGCGCAGAGCCCTGGTCAGAACAGATGCGGGACCGGATCCAGGACTGGCTCGGGATCCGCGCCTACGACATCTATGGCACGAGCGAACTCTCAGGCCCAATGTTCACCGAGTGCTCAGAGCAGCAGGGTATCCACATCTGGGGCGACCTCGCCCTTGTAGAGATCGTCGATCCCGAGACCGGTGAGGTGCTCTCCCCGGGTGAGCGAGGGGAACTGGTCATCACCATCCTGCAGAAGGAAGCCTTCCCTGTAATCAGGTACCGGGTCGGGGATGTCACCGTCATGGACGAAGATCCCTGCGCCTGCGGGCGGACGCACCCACGGATTCGGCGGATCCAGGGGCGGGTGGACGATATGCTGATCGTCCGCGGCATCAATGTCTTCCCATCACAGGTGGAGCACGCGCTGCTTGAGATCCCGGAGGTTGGGAGGCACTTCCAGATCGTCGTCGACCGGAAGGGCGCGCTCGACACCATGCTCGTGCGGGTTGAGGTTAGCGAGGAAGCGTTTTCGGATAAGATCACCGATCTTATGATGATCAGAAAGATGGTGGAGCACCGCCTCAAGAGCTCCCTGAACGTGGGTGTGGCCGTGGAACTGGTTGAACCGGGTTCCCTTCCGCGCTTTGAAGGTAAGGCGAAGAAGGTTGTTGACAGGAGGTCAATATAATGGAAAAACCGTATATCATCAAACAGATCTCAATCTTTTCGGAGAACCGTCCCGGGCGGCTGGCTGCTATCGCCGGTGCGCTCAGGGATGCGAAGATCAATATCTTTGCGTTTAGTATCGCCGAGGCGAACGGGTTTGGGGTTGTCCGTGCTCTCGTTGACCGGCCGGAGGATGCCCACAGGACGCTGACCGAACTCGGGTTCCGGGTCTCGTTCACCGAGGTCATCGGCGTTAAGATGCGTGATGAGCCCGGCGGCCTCTCGGAGATCGCATCGATCCTCGGGGATGCCGGGATCAACATCGAGTACGCCTACGCCTATTCGGGCAAGGACGGGGCGGTCCTGATCGTGCGCGTGGACCAGGTCGAGGACGCCATCCGGCAGATTCTTGGCCACGGGGGCGAACTCCTCAAAGCGTCTCTCTTCCGGTGACCGCGGTGGGACGACGTGGGCACCTGCCCCCACACACTAACTTCAGGCATGGAGATTCTTGAAGATAATGCTCAATTTGGTGTAGTACTCCGGGTTTGTTTGCAGTCAATGATCCTCTACTGATAAGCCTGATCCGCTCGCTCCGGGCAGGGTGGGTGGGGACGATCGCCAGAGCCGAGATTGCGGTTCACTGGAGCCTGAACCTCGCCTAATCGTATCCGATGGTTAAGTTAGCGCCAATGCTCTCCTCTTTCCAGAAGATCTGACTCTCCCCCTACGCCAGGCCCCGGGAAGATCTCTTTCTCAGGCTCGATGGCGATGCCAGGGAACGCGTCTTAACCTCGCGGATCTCGGGCACCAGTGCCGCACACACCGTGCAAGATCAGTGCCGCTTCTCCCATTTCAGGAGTTCCGTTACCTCAGAGAGCGTCCGTCCGCGCCGGATCTCCTCACGGATCCGTTCCTCGGTCTTCTTCACCTCCATCGCCCGACGTGCGATCTCATAGGCACGTTCCCGGGGAATCACCACAACCCCGCTCTCGTCGGCGATGATCCAGTCTCCCGGCCTGACCTCCTGCCCGCAGCAGACGATCTCGGTGTTGATCTCCCCAAAACCCTTCGGCTCTCCTGCGTTTGGAGCGGTTCCGCGGGCGAAGACCGGGAACCCCATTTCCCTGATGTCGTCGACGTCCCTCACCGCTCCGTCGATCACGATGCCGACGATCCCGCGGTTCTTGGCAGAGTGGGTAGCAAGTTCTCCCCAGGGAGCGATATGTGTCCCCCCATCGTTGCTGATGACGAGAACATCCCCTGGTTTGGCGAGGTCGATCGCCTCGACAGGTTTTGCCCAGTCCCCGGCGATGGTCCTGACTGTCACCGCCTGGCCGACCGCTTTTGTCCGGCCGCAGATGGAGACGATACCGGTCATGGCCCCCTTCCGGTGCATGGCGTCGGTGACGTTCGGCGCGGAGACCGCTTCCAGCAGCTGGCGGATGGCGGCTTCCGGACTCTCCTCCTCACGCGGCCTGATCTCGGGGCGGTCGATAGCGTCTCTGATCCGCCGCGCTGCCCCGGTCACGTCGGCAGCTTTGATGATGTTCCCCCCCACAATGACGATCGAGGCCCCGGCGGCGACGGCCTCGGATGCGGTCTCTGCACCGAGTCCCCCCGCGACAGCGATGGGGATGTTCACCTCCCCGGCGAGGCGACGAAGGAGGTCGAGCGACGACCTCCCTATCATCTGCTGGTCGATACCTACGTGAGCGTTGATGTAGTCGACACCGAGCGCCTCTAGTTCGCGGGCTCTGGAGATGGGGTCGCGGACGTTGATGAGGTCGGCCATGATCCGGACGCCGTACTTCCGGGCCGACCTGACCGCCTCGGCGATGACAGTGTCGTCCGCGTCGCCGAGGATACAGACGATCCCGGCACCTGATTTTGCCGCCATCTCAACCTCGATGGCCCCGGTGTCGGCAACCTTCATGTCAGCGACGATCTCGTGCCCGGGGAAACGTTCCCGGAGCGTCCGCACGGCTTGCATCCCCTCGCTCTTGATCAGGGGGGTCCCGGCCTCAATCCAGTCCGCGCCACCACGGACCGCTTCATCTGCGATCTCTACCGCGCGCTCGATCTCGAGGAGATCGAGCGCCACCTGGAGAACCGGTGTTGCCATACGGTACTGTATGGCTGAGATTCTATTTATCTGGTGCCGGGCCCCGGGAAGTATATCTTCTAAGATGTTTGAGGGAGCCAGGAGACCACGCCGCGCCCTACCTGACCCTGGAAAAGAGGGGATCGTGATCGGGCGGTGGAGGTGCCTGAAGGATGGTTGAGATTGGTTACAAACTGGCGAGCGAAGAACACGGAGCCCCTGACCCGGTCTGCAACGCTCGGGAGGCGGAGGATGCCAGGTTTGCGTCTGCCACGATACCTCTGGCCACTAACACCTCTGGATCGCCTCGCAGGGGGAGAGCCCGTTTATCCGGGCGGTGATCGGCGGCATATCCGAGGTGACAGCGGATCTCAGACTGCTCACAGGCGTTATCTGCCCTGCAGTTGGGTACACCCCCGCATCATCGCCCGGACCGCGGCAACCGATGTCAGGATGGTTCATCCTCAGTCTCGGTTCGGGCTGGAACCTCAACGAGCATATCTTTGGCGACCACCGGGCTCCGGCGCCGATCGGGATAGAGATCTTGGGGAGGCGGTGGAGATGAGCAGAACGCTCTGGAAAGGGTATACAGCACCTCTTTACTCCGCCTGGAGAACCCGGAGACCTTCTTTCTCCCGGAAGAACTCCCCGGAAGAACTCCCCTGGGTCTACATCGCATCAGAAGGCCCGATCAGCGCTTCCCTGGTCGCATGATTCGGTTGAGGAGGTTCATCAGCGGGGGTACCAAACGCGGGAGAGGAGCGCTGTCGTCTTTCGCGACTCTGGCGGCGGTGATGACGCTGAGGATGTGGCAGAGGGCACCCCCCTGCAGCCCTGATCCCGCGGTGCACATCAAAAAGATCGAGGAAGGGGTCAGGATGAGGGGTTAGATCGTATCCGCATCATCCACCAGATCGGGAAGCAGCAGGAGGTCATGGAATCCCACAGAGAGGAGGTCCTGTCGCATTTCCAGTAGCGCGCCGACCGGCCATAAACCCTGGTGGAGGAATGATTCATGCTTCCTGCCGTCTAAAACTACCTGAGTGATGTGCTCCGGGAAAGATGAGACAGAGACCCGCCAGGCCTGCGCCCGCCTGCGGTCGGCAAAGACCAGGGCAGAACTTGCGGAGGCCCTCTACCAGGAGGTTTCGGGCTACTCGCTCCTTGACCTCCAGGCGCTTCGGGGAAGGGTGGAGCGTGACCTCCGGTCCGTCCCCAATGGGTACCGACAACGCCTCTACCCACGGGTGATGGAGCAGCTCTTTGGTACGCACCACACCCTCATCTCAACCGCCCGTCGGGGCGACCTGGACCTCCTCGATGAACCGCTCGCTGGCGATTTCCAGGAGTTCTGCGAGATGGTCGAGAATACGTGTATCTCCCGCGAGAGCAACCAGCGCCTCGGCCTCCTCTACTACCTCCTCGCCGCCTTCAACCTCTTCGTCCTCGAACGCCCCGCCCACCCGGTGGGCACGCCGTTCCCCGGGGGATTCGAGGTCGAGGTCAGGGACGGAGAGTATCTCTGCCCGGTCAGGGAGAAGGCCGACGATGTCGAGAACGCCCTCTGCCCCTACTGTCCGGCAAAGCAGAGTGATACATGATCAGTCGGTTGAGAAATAACCGAGTCCGCCGGCGAATTCGCTGACATTCTCGTAATACTTGGTATCATGCGGGGTGATGATGGTAAGCGAAGGCACGACCACCCCAAACTTGTGCTCCGGGAACCAGTAGGAGCCGTGCCCGTAGTCGTTTGAGGCATTGTTCACGACGACCACGGCATGTTCAAGGTCGACAGTCTGGATCTGGGCGTCTTCGAAGTTGAGTATGTCAAGTACCTTCTGTTTCAGGTCTGATTTTCCGAGGAGAAGGACGAGGAATCCAATGCCGCTATCGATCTGGTAGTTTATAGTTACAACAGCCTGCTCTTTTACCAGGCGAATGGTGACATCTTCGACGGTGATGTAACTGTATCTCCCATCATTCCCGGCCACTGCGGGGGTAACGAGTGCAGCTACAAGCATCATCACAACCCCGACTGTCACCCATCTCATTATAGAAGTGGTTGTCCAGGGAGCAATAAAACCTTTATGGTAGCCTCGCGTCAGGAAGCGCTTATACCTGGATTATGGACGAATTGCCGCCAAAAATGGGGTTTTCACAACACCCCTTCAACCTACAGCGCACTTCTGGAACGCCCTTGCGGTAGGCGGTCGTCCCTGAAATGCTTCCCATCCGCCCATCGTTTCCTGGCAGGGAAACCCAAAAAAAAGTGTTCTAAAAATTCACTTTGACTGGGCGAGGATGATCTCAATACTTGAGACGTTTGTCTTGCCGGTATCGGTATCGATCATCTCAGTCGACGTAAAGATCCCTTTCTTGCTCACGTTATCCAGGAACCGGTTGAGTGCGATCTCCGCCGTATCGACGGCACGCGAAATTGCCTTTCCCCGGGCCTTAATTGCAACTTCTTCAGCCCCGTTGTTGAACTGGGTGACTACTGCGAGCACATAGTTCATGACTGGTTTGTTTCCTACGAATACTGTGTTGTCTTTCATAGTTATTAGCCCACCTCGTTTAGAGATACTTCCTTGAGTATATCAGCTCTGCGTTGAGAACGGATGCACCTGCAGCCCCACGGATAGTGTTGTGCCCGAGCGCAACGAATCGTAATCCTTCCCGGATTCTCCCGACAGAGACCGTCATACCCAGCCCCCGGTTGCGGTCGAGCCGTGGTTGCGGGCGGTCAGGCTGGTCGAGGAGCTCAACTGCTTTTGCTGGCTGTAAGGGTAGATTGCTGAAGGGTGATTTAAAGGTTGCGTAAGCTTTTTTCACTTCGTCGACTGACTCCTTGACGTCGACCCAGATCGCCATGGTGTGCCCGTCGATTACCGGGACCCGGTGGCAGCTCGCACTCACCTTGAGCGGAGCTGGGATCACCTCAGAGCCGTCGAACGTTCCCATGATCTTTAAAATCTCGGTCTCTATCTTCTCTTCCTCGCCTCCGATGTAGGGAATGACGTTATCGTAGATGTCCATGGCGGCGACGCCGGCAAACCCGCCTCCTGAGATTGCCTGCATGGTTGCTACACGCACATCATGGAACTCAAACGATCTGAGGGGTGCGAGAGCCAGGGCAAGGACGATCGTTGAGCAGTTTGGGTTGGTTACGATGAACCCTCCGCGTCCCCGGTCACGCTGGATATCGATCAGGCCCAGGTGATCAGGGTTGACCTCTGGTATCACCAGGGGGACGTCTGGGTCCATGCGGTGCGATCGGGCGTTGCTACAGACGGCGATACCTGCATCTGCGATCTCCGTCTCAAGCGATGTCGCTACATCAGCGGGAAGCGCCGAGAAGACAAGGTCGCAATCTTTCAGGCTCTCGACGGTTGTTGGAGTGACGATGATATCACTGATCGTGTCCGGGTACGGCGCGTCAAGACGCCAGTTGACTACCTTGCCATACGGTTTTCCTGCACTCCGTTCTGATGCGGTGAGTGTCTGGAGATGAAACCAGGGATGATCCGCTAAAAGCTGGACGAAGCGCTGTCCTACTGCTCCTGTGGCACCAAGCACTCCTACATTAATCATAGACGGAAATATCTCTTGTGTTGGTGGTATTAAAAGGGTATGTTTTTCTATTCCATCGTGATTGCCTCAGATGGACACTCATCAACGCAGGTCTCACAATCTACGCAGAGATCGGCATCTACCTTCGCTTTGCCGTCTTCCATGGTGATGGCGGCAGCGGGGCAGACATCCATGCAGGTTTCACAACCGGTACACTTTTCAATATCAACAACTGCTGGCAATTTTTTTCCTCCGAATACATGTCTTTCCAGTGGATTAAAAATAAATTTTGTTCTCTGCAAAGAGGTCGGGGCGGCTATCATATCCCCAGGACATCCTGCATCGTGTAGATGCGCGGATCCTTCCCGACAACCCAGCGTGCGGCCCGGATGGCACCCTGTGCGAATACTGCGCGGTCGTAGGCACGATGGGAGATCTCGATACATTCAAAGTTCCCCGCAAAGAGAACCGTATGATCGCCGACGATGTCGCCACCGCGGACGGCATGCACGCCGATCTCGTTCTTCCGTTCTGTGGCACCTACACGGCCGTAGACCTTCTCGCGCTCCCCGAGTTCCTGGTCCAGAATCTCAAGGATCGTCTTTGCGGTGCCGCTCGGGGCATCTTTCTTATAGCGATGGTGAGCTTCTGTGACCTCGATGTCGTAGTCGCCGAGCTCGCGAGCGGCCTTGCGCACGAGCTCCCAGAAGATGTTGACGCCGACAGAAAAGTTGCTCGATATCACCGCAGGGACGTTCCCCTCGACGACGCTCCTGATGGTTTCAACCTGTTCTGGGGAGAACCCGGTCGTCCCAACGACGAGCGCCACGTTGTTTCTAGCTGCCGCCCTGATATTCTCAACCGCAGCAGCTGCAACGGTGAAGTCAATGAGGACATCTGGCTTCTTCTCCTTGAGGAACGCATCGATTTGAGCCGCTGGGACCACTTCCTTCCCGAATAACGTTCCTTCCCGTATATCGGTCCCGCCGACCAGTTCCAGGTCTGGGGTCTCGTCAACGATCCGGCCGATAGTGGTGCCCATCCGTCCCAGGGCCCCGGACACAGCTACTCTAATCATAGTTTTCCAGCACCTTCCTCAGTTGCTCTGTCTTCCCCTCATCCAGCTCGTCGAGCGGGAGCCTGACCGGCCCTGCAGCCATCCCGAGGATTTCTACCGCCTTCTTCACGGGGATGGGATTTGTGTCGATAAACATCGCCCGGAAGAGCGGGGAGAGTTCAAAGTGCAGGTCCTGTGCGCGGGCGAGATCGCCTGCGCGATAGGCTTCATACATCTGCACCATCCGGCGAGGGTCGACGTTGGCGGTCACCGATATCACGCCCGCGCCCCCCAGTGTGAGGACCGGGAGGGTCATCGCGTCGTCTCCGGAGAGCACAACGAAGTCTTCGTCCTGTGTCTCCTCGATGATGCGAGAGATCTGGGTGATGTCACCACTTGCTTCCTTGATCCCGACGATGTTCGGGTGCCGCGCCAGTTCTGCTACCAGGTCGGGCTGGAGGTTCTGTCCTGTCCTGCCAGGGACGTTGTAGAGAATGATAGGGAGATCAAGGTCGGCAAGTTTCGTGAAGTGCTTGACAAGACCTGAGCGGTTCGGTTTGTTGTAGTATGGACTGATGACCAGGGCACCGTCCGCGCCGGCATCCTGTGCAGATCGGGTCAGGTGGATTGCCTCTACGGTGTTGTTCGATCCGGTCCCGGCAAGCACCGGCACCCGGCCATCGACGATCTCGACGGTCTCCTGAATCACCTGCTCGTGCTCCTCGAACGTGAGCGTCGCTGACTCCCCGGTCGATCCGCAGGGCACGATCCCGTGAACTCCACGCTGCAGTAGTAATTCGATGTTGGACCGTAATCCTTCAATATCGAGGCTCATCCTGGAGTCCCGGTGAAAAGGGGTAATAATCGCTGGAAGGATTCCCTCAAACATACTAGAGGGTTATCGCTTCCCTGTATTTATCTTTCTTGAGATATACCCGGCAACCCTGTTTCTGACACGCTTGCTGTCGATCGCGGCAACCTCGGCGACGGCGTGTTTATTCTCCTCAAAATTCCCGCTAAACTTCTCTCGATGCTTAACGAGGAGTTCTTCGCCGAGGTTCTTGATATACGATGGTTTTATTCCCATGTGGACCTTCCCTTACAATTGTGCATAGGTAATGCGATTTGACAGTTTAAGAATATTATGTGCGACCGTGACTGGATCCTCTCCAAGGACCCTGATCATCGGTTCTTTTCCCCGCGCTCCCCGGTCGTAGATGACGTCAGGCACACCGTCCCTGCAGCAGGAGGCGACGCCCCAATCCATCGTCTGCACGCCCGGCGGTTCTTTTTCCCGTTCAAACGAGCAGATCTCAAACATAAGATTCTCCATCTCCAGGAGGATCGCTTCAGAGAAGCGGATGTTTGCCGCGCTCCTGATTCTGGAGTCGAAGCGCATGGCCGTGAGCACGATCCGCGCTACGTGATCGCTCGCCCCAAAAGCGATCTCCCCGACGGGGTGGACCCGGTCGCCGAGCCTGACGATCCGCCCGAGAACTCCCGCCACATCGTCTCTGCTCCGCGCGTCGGGCAGGGCGTAGACGATGTTCATCCCAACCTCGGGGATCAGCCGTGCGTCCATCCTCTCGGCAAGCAGCGTCACGGCCTGGTCCATGCAGGCGATCACCCGCGCGCGGTCTTCTGATCTCATGCCCATATCCTCATTCCGGCTTCCTCATAAGGATTGCGCTCAGGTAAGGCTGATATCGCCTCGAATCTCCGTGAGCCCTTCGATCGCAAGGAGGAAGAATGTCTCCAGCCTCATGAGAGGCTCGATCAGCCGGATCCTCTCTCGCTCGCACCCGGCGGCGAATGACCTCTCTTTGAACTTCTTCTTCACCGTCCTGGGCGTGACCTCAGTGATAGCCCCGCCTTTCACCAGGGCGCAGGCAATGATCAGGCCTGATGCACTGTCCGCCGCCTGGAGCGCGATCTCAACGGGTTGTTCGTAATCCCCGAAGAGCATGTGGTTGTGCCGCCTGATGATATCCGCGATCTCCTCCGGGACGCCGTTCTCGACGAGGATCCGGTATCCCTCGATACCATGCCGGTCCATATCACCCTCGACGAGGTCGTAGTCGATGTCGTGCAGGAGGCCGATGATCTCCCATGTATCGGCGTCCTCGCCGATGTGCTCAGCGACCTTTCTCATGATGGCTGCTGTGGCGCGGCTGTGTACGATATGCGACGGCGACGCCACATGCCGCTGGAGCAGGGCCAGTGCCTCGTCTCTTTCCATGTCGGGTGGGTTGTCGTTCGCTTCTCATAAGTTGTTGGGTCGCCATATCTGCCCCCCCTGAGGCCAGAGTGAGACTTCGTGAGCCTCTCCCCTTATCGGAAACGTGTTCTCTCGTTCTGCCCCAGAAACCCTGTGGAGATAGAGATATACCTGCCCATGTCCCACTCCTATATATGAATCTACGGGTTCTTGAGGTGCTGGCGGCTCTCGGATGCCTGATACTGTTTATCGCGCTGCTGGTGATGCTGCCCGGGCTGATGGAGGGGATGGAGGGGTTGGCGTATGTCACTGCGCTGGTCGCCTTTATCGCCTCCCTCAGCACGGCGGGCTACATGATCGGTAAGATGGCCGCCTGACCGGCTCTCCTGCCGAAAACGGCTTCATTCTGCGGGAAAGGGTCTCCCAAAAAAGCGGGCCATGAACCTTCGGCTCATAGATGAGCATGAAAACCAGCGATTATCCACAGGTCTGCTGTCCCGGAGTGCAGGTTAGCGATACTCACCGGTCCTGCGGCCACGCCTGGAGGCAGGGGTGGGGGACGGATGGGAGCGCTCCGTGGGGGAGGGGACGAAGGCCCGGTAGAGTCTGTTAATTTGGAATCGATGCACTAGTTAGTGATGGATCGCGACCAGAACGCGGGCGTTCAACATTATGAGATCGGGACTGCAATCTCAAAGGTGTAGTAGTTCCCGGGACGCCCCCTCCTCTCGTCGGGGGAGCAGTCACCGGTCGCTGTGACCTCGGTGTTTTAGAGTGAACGCTGGTGGAAAACTGCAACACCGGTCTGGAAGGATCTCTCAGAGCCACTTAACCTTGTTTCCTCTTTTTGGTTTTCTGGAGACGGTAATAGTTTAAGGGGTGGTTGACCCGCTCGCAGTCCTTATTCCGGTTAACGCAGAGCCCCAGGGTGCGCATGGTGGGGCAAGACGGCGGGGTATACCCGGTGCCGCCCCCACCTGAGATATGCTCTACCTGGTACATTGTTTTTTCCAGGTCAAAATCGGGTGCCCGTGCGAAGATCTCGGTGATTCCTGTGATGCTCATCCCGATAGTATGGAGGAATGACGTCATGGCGAACCTGCCCATATGCGTCAGGTTTGCCCCTGTGCTGATCGCCTGGATGAGTGCGCTGATGCAGGGCGGGAACGCCTCTTCCTGGATCTCACCAAACTGTTCAAGGGTCTGTTGCTGGTACCTGGCGGAGATCTCCTGTATGATCGGCTCAAGACGTTCGCAGATCCCTGCCGGGACCCGGAGCGGCATCTGGTCGATGAGGATAACCCGGATTCGCTCCCGGATCAGTTCATCAATCTCACCCGGCTCAAGATGCACCGTTCCCTGATGCACATCCCTGTTAACGAGTCTCCAGCGCGGATCACGCATATGCGGCACCAGTTCAACGTAGTCGGTGACTGGCATGGTGGTGGCCCCAGCGCTGATGCCGATGCTCCAGGCGACGAATCGCTGTATCTCCGGATCCTCGGTCTCCAGGAAGAAGGACGCGCGTTCTGCCTCGTAGCGCGCAAGCCTCTCGATGAGAGACCGGTTGCCGCTGCAGGAGACCAGCACCCGGGCGAGCGCGTAACTCGCTATCTCTAACTCGGGCTTGAGGCTCTGCGTATTCTCATCGAGGAACTCCCTCTTTTTGGCAAGCGCCGCGATGACTCGATCCTTTGCGCGTTTGAGGGCCACAGACCCCGGAGCGCTCGATAGGAACTCTTCGAGCGACTCGACATGCCGGCGGGCCAGCTGCTGGGATTCTTTTAAAAAAGGATATTTAATGAGTTCTTTATGGTCGAGTACGATGTCCATTAATCGGCCTCAATCCGAGGAGCAAGGAGGTACTCGACGTGACCGTTGCCATCCGCAATGTCAAAGGTGAACCGGACCGGGTGATCGATGCCGAGGTGCACCTCCACCTCCTCGGCACGTGCCATGACCCGGCCCATATCCTTCAGGTAGTCGAGCGAGAAGAGGGAACGGGCCTTTACGGGGTTGAGTGCGATGAGTTCGTCTTCGCCGAGTGCGAGTTTGATGTGATCAGTGTCTCCCTCCGCCTCCATGTAGAAGGTCATGGTGCTGGGGTCGATCCCAAGAGCGATCTTGTCAGAGATGACAGAAGCCGCTTTGATGGCATTATTCAGCGCATCCCCCCCGAGGACCGCCTTGCCGGGCAGGTCGATCATTGGAGGGTTTGGATCTTTCCGGATGGTATTGACGTCGAGGAGCGTGATCGAGTAGCGGTAACCCCCAAAGTTCAGCTCCAGTTTACGGTCTTCGTCGAGCAGATTGAGCATCAGTGCGTCGCCTTTGCCTATCATCCCGAGAATATTCTTCATCTTTGCGATATCCAGCCCCGCCGCTCCGACGGTGGCCGAAAAAGATTTGAACGCTGTACTGCGAAGATCCAGGGAGACCATGGCCACATTTGCGGTATCGACGGCCCGCATCCAGATGTGGTCTTCAGCCGTATGCAGGCGGCATTCTGTCACCAGTGCGGCGATCGCGTCGATGGATTCCCGGAATATTTCTGCATCAATCGTTGCCTTTAACATTGTGACCCCTTATCAAGCTCTCGTTTAAGGTATTATATAATCTCACTTTCTATTATAGTGCTTTGCGATTGCGTCCGGTCTCCTCCGATTCCGGCATCCTGCAGAGTCATCTTTTTTCAGGCAGGAGACCCCTTGCGCAAACTGGGGGAGGAATGCCGTCTGCCTATCCCGGCATACCATTCTGCTCTCCGTGCGATTCTGGCCAGGATGGTACAATCCTCCACCTTTGTGGTTTGAGTCACCCATCCACCGCTGATGCGGTTGGTGTCTAAGACAGGTACACGCAATGGCAGGTACTACCCCCTCCCGGTCGAACCGGGTTGCATTTCCCTTCGGAGTTGCGAGACGGGCTTAGTGCTCCTGAGAGCGCATCGAGTTCGGCGTGCCCGGAAGAGGGATGGGCCAGGGAAACACCCATCCGTTCTTGTAGCCCGAAAACGCTGCTGCAATTGATCGCCTCCTGGTCTACTGTTGGTCACGCTTAGCCGTTCGCAAGCCCGGCCCTTCAGGGCGGGGTAGTTGACATACATTCATGGTTGGTTGCGTTAAACAATGTACGTGATCTTTTGATCATCTTGATATAAACGGATCGTCTTAGCCTCAAGAGGAGGGAAATCGCCGCGATGGGATCTCAGTGGACAAATGACAGCGTCTATAGAAAAGCGATGAGGGCGGGTTACCGGGCCCGGGCCGCCTACAAACTGCTGGAGATCCAGCGGCGCCACGGGATCATCAGGCCTGACGATAATGTCGTCGACCTCGGGGCAGCGCCGGGGAGCTGGCTGCAGGTGCTTCGTGATCTGACCGACGCGAAAGTTATTGGCGTGGACCTCAACCCGATCGCGCCCCTGGAAGGCGTCACCACCATCGTCGGGGATTTTACCGATCCTCGCGTTCAGGAGCGCATCCGCGAGGAGGCTGGCGGCATCGTCAACGTTGTGGTCTCTGATGCCGCCCCGAAACTCTCCGGCCAGAAGAGTTATGACCAGGCCCGTGCGGTTGGCCTTGGCGAGGATGCTCTGGCGTTTGCGTGCACAATTCTAAAACCTGGCGGAAACCTGGTGATAAAATCGTTTCAGGGGGAGCTCTTCGCGGAACTGCTTGCCGAAGTGAGAAAGCATTTCTATTCTGTCCGCGGATACCAGACGAAGGCGTCACGGAAAGGGAGTGCTGAGGTATACATAGTTGCAAAAAATTTCAAGGGAACCTGCGATGGTGCTGAAAGATCCTTATGACCGGACCGTGACCAACCTCAGGATCAGCCTGACTTCCCGATGCAACCTGCGGTGTATCTACTGCCATGCTGAGGGGGAAGTGAATCCAGAGGAACAGATGAGCGCCGCGGATATCGCCGAGCTGATAAGGGTGGGTGTGCAGTTCGGCATAAAGAGCATCAAGTTTACCGGCGGGGAACCCCTGCTCCGCCGTGATCTTCTCGATATCATCCGTTCCGTGCCACCGGGCGTTGAATCTTCTATGACGACCAACGGGACGCTGCTTGCCGCAAAGGCTGCGGCGCTCAAGGAGGCCGGGCTTGCCCGGGTCAATGTCAGCCTCGATACGCTCCGCCCCGAGCGGTATAAAGCTATCACCGGGAAGGATTGCCTTGCGGACGTACTCGCCGGGGTAGATGCGGCGGTCGAGGCCGGGCTGACCCCGGTCAAACTCAACATGGTGCTTCTCGAGGGTATCAACGAGGATGAATTGGACGACTTCATGGCGTTTGTCAGGGACAAACGTGATCTCATCCTGCAGGTCATCGAACTGATGGAGTTCAACGAGTGCGAGTTTCATGCGGATGTGGACAGCGTCGAGCAGGAACTGGACGAGCGGGCGACCCGGATCATCACCCGTCGGATGCACCACCGGAAGAAGTACTGTCTTGACGGCGCTGAGATCGAGGTGGTCCGCCCTCTCCACAACACGGAGTTCTGTGCGTTCTGCAACCGCCTGCGCGTGACATCAGATGGGAAACTTAAGCCCTGCCTCCTCCGGAGCGACAATCTGGTTGATACCAGGGGCAAGCACGGTAAAGAACTGGAGGATGCCTTCCGGGAAGCGGTCCGCAGGCGCGAGCCGTTCTTTTCCTGAACGTCCCCCCGGGCGCACCAGTCAGTCAACCACCTTCCTTTTCTCATCCGGGCATGCTCCCGTTATGGGCTTTGTGGTTCCACCCCTCCCTGAGTTCGGGAATGGACTGCGATTAAGCTCGTTGAAAGGAGGCCCCGGCTAGTGCATCGATTCCAAATTAACAGACTCTACTGGGCCTTCGTCCCCTCCCCCACGGAGCGCTCCCATCCGTCCCCCCACCCTGCCCGCGCTCCTCCCCCCGTCCCTACCGGGGGGGCAGTACCCGGGCGTATATCCGGTGGAAAGCCGTCCGTCCTCCAGGATGCAAACCCCTGGATAGTGTGAAAAAGGTCGATACTCTCCTCCGTTGAGAGTGCCGGTAATTGAGAATCATTGCACTAGGAGCCCCTCACCTCGGTGGGGGGAGCAGTCACCTGGCGGGCTTGCAGGGTATCAGGCCGCAGCCGCATACCCGGCCCGGACACGGCAGGATGCGCAAGATGGGCGCGCGCACGGGCCTTGAACGTCTCACCTGCCTCTGCAAGTTCCCGGGATAGGAGGAATATCCGGGCAGCGTCGCCCAGCGCCCGGTGGGGCTTGATAAAATGACGGAGGGGCGGCGGGACCCGGTAAGAGAAATGCATGGACCGGATCCGGGCCTTTGAGAAAGAGAAACCAATGATGGTCGAGACCCGATCGAGCGAGAGGTGGTCTTTCATCCCGAGAAGCCGCTGGATGTCACGCTGGAGGTCTACACAGGCAATCCCCCCCGTATCCACACCACCCCGCTCAAACGCCATCATCTCCATCCCGTCGGCAAAGAAGGTGAAGGTGGAGATATCCACATCATCGCAGAGGTGCTGCATGAAGAAGCCGAGGTCCTCAAACGCAGCGTGGGCCACCTCCCGGGCGGTCTGTACCCGGTATCCCGGGAGGCGGTGACTCCGCAGGAACGGTTTCTGGTACTCGCCGCGACCCAGGTTTGCAACCGTCGCGGTCACTCCGAGGGTTTTTCCCCGGGCATCGATCACGTTTCTCCAGAGTTCCACATCGATGTCGTAGCGGAACGTCTTGCCGAGAAACCGTGGCCGGTCCTCTTCCGGGTCGTGGAGCACCACCCCGATCTCGACCGGCATGACGACCGCACGATGGGTGCCGTAGACGTGACCGAACTCCATATCAATGCAGGCAGTTATATCAGGAACCGCGCATCACCCCTGCAGTGCAGCATTCTCCAGGCATATACTTCATATAGAGGTTCAGGTCACTACGTGAAAAATATGCCCGTGATACGGCAACCGCCGGAGACCTCTGAGAACGCGCTGATGCCAGCCCGGGTACACGGAACCGGACTGATCGTCGGGGAAGCGATCGGTACTGAGGAATAAGGCTCACATCCTGCACGGGTGGTCCGGATAGCGAGCCTGGAGGTTCTGCGAATCCTGCCGATGACCGCGGCGGTGTGGGGATCGAACAGATCCTTCGGGCACGCTCAAGCGTCTGATAGTTTCCATCGCCCGGGAACACCGTTGGCGCGGGAGAGGAGAGGCACCCGGGACCGGGACCGTTCCTCCAGAAGATCCGGATCGCCCGACCGCATCGGAATTAACCAATTGGCGCTCCCCTCAGCCTCAGGTCAAAAACCTATTAGCAGATCCCCATCCAACCGATATCAGCACGCATGAGGCATCCCTGTGATACTGTCCATCATTCTATTCATCATCGGCATAATGCTCCTCGTAAAAGGGGCCGACCTCTTTGTCGGCGGTGGGAGCGGCTTTGCTCTCCGGCATAGCATATCCCCTGCCCTGATCGGGTTTACAATCATCGCGTTCGGCACCTCTCTCCCGGAATTGGTCGTCAGCACAAACGCTGCGGCCACGGGGAATACAGACATCGCGCTCGGCAACGTCCTCGGGAGCAACATCGCAAACCTCGCGCTTATCCTGGCCCTCTGCACCTTCGTCAGGCCGGATATGATCGTCAATTCTGGAACATCCCGCCCCATGCTCATCCAGCATACCCGGATGATGCTTGTTGCGACGGCGGCGTTCACCCTGCTCGCCGCCACCCTGGGAACCCTTGGCGCCTTTGCCGGAGCGGTGCTTCTCGCCCTCTTCGCGGCCATCCTCGCCATCCTCTGGCGGGACTGCCGCGAGGAGAGAGCTGCTACCCCTATCAAGTCCCGCGGGTGGGCTGACGCCCTCTATATCGGCCTCGGGCTTGTCACCGTCATCATCGGGGCCCATCTGGTCGTCGAGAGCGCTGTTGCGATCGCGGAGGGGTTCGGGATTCCTGCCTTCGTCATCGGCCTCTCCGTCGTCGCCGTCGGCACGTCGCTCCCTGAACTCGCAACTTCCTTTGTGGCAGCCGTCAGGAACGAAGGCGCAATCTCCGTCGGCAACATTCTCGGGAGCAACATCTTCAACCTCCTCCTGGTCCTCGGGGTAAGCCTCCTCATCGCCCCGGTCACCATCGGATCCCTTGCCGACATCATCGCGGTCTTCCTCTTCACGGTCGCGATCCTCCCTCTGTTCTCTGCACACCCGTCTGTTGTCAGGGGCTGGTCAGTCCTCATGCTCGTTGGATATGCCGCCTATATCGCCTGGAGTTTCGGGGCGGCACCATTCGGGTGAGGGGTTTCGGCAGAAGGATTCGGAGGTATTCGCAGGCTACACAAAGATGATACATCGGCGGGTGTACCTCCCTCTACCGGAAGGTGAACGAATATGAGGAACTGGAAACCGGCGGCGGTGGCCTGCTGCATCGGGTGCCTGGTGATCGCCGCGATCATCGGGACCGCCCTCGCATCTGAGGATGCCGGGAAAGAGACCTGGGGAGATTTACAGAAGTTTGCGTCAAAAGAGGATATCCGGGCGTTCTTAAAGGAGCATGCGTCCGGCGGGTGGAGTGGGGGCGACTACCTGCCGGCCCCCGGCAACGTCATGCCAGAATCCGCGGAGAAGGCCCCGATGACGGCCGCGCCGACATCCTCTGCCCGCGACTACTCCACCACGAACGTGCAGGTGGAGGGCGTGGATGAGGCCGACTTCGTGAAGAACGACGGGAAATACATCTACATCATCTCAGGGGATACCCTCGCGATTGTGGAGGCATTCCCGGCGAAAACCGCAAAAATTGTCTCCGAGACCCGGATTGAAGGCCGCCCGGCGGCGCTCTTCCTCGCTGGCGACCGCCTGGTGGTCTTTGCCGTCACAGAGGAGCAGCAGATGACCACCCCGGAGGGGAGCGTAACACCGGTCCCGGTCTGGCGGATGGTGACGCACGCCTACGTCTACGCGGTAGGGAATCGGGCCGACCCGGAACTGGTGCGGGACCTGACCTTCACCGGCGACTACTACGACGCCCGGATGGTCGGGGACTACGTCTACACCCTCACGCGGGAGTCTCCCGTCTGGGTGCGGGACGATATCGTCCTCCCTGAGGTGAGGAGTGGCAGCGCATCGTCCGTCCAGCCCGACGTCTACCGCCCAAAAACCCCCATGCAGAACTACGTCTTCTACACCGCAAGCGCCTTCTCGGTCCGGAAGGATACAGGCGCCCCCGATGCCGAGACGTTCCTCCTCGGCTACGACACCACCCTCTTCGCATCGCAGGAGAACCTCTACATCGGCTACCGGAACACGGGTCCAGCCTATTCTGAGGGGATCCGCGACCAGACGATCATCCACCGGTTTGCGATCAAGCGGGGAGCGATCGACTACCAGGCGATGGGGGAGGTCCCCGGGCATCTCTTGAACCAGTTCTCGCTCGATGAGCACGCAGGCAACCTCCGGGTCGCGACGACCGTCGAGGGCTGGACGCGGGAGGGGTCCATCCAGTACAACAACGTCTACGTCCTCGACCCTTCGATGAAGACCATTGGGACGCTCGAGCATATCGCGCCTGACGAGCAGATATACGCAGCCCGGTTCGTCGGCGACCGGCTCTACCTGGTGACGTTCAAACGGATCGACCCTCTCTTCGTCATCGACCTCTCTGACCCGAAGCACCCGGGCATCCTCGGGAAACTCAAGATCCCGGGCTACTCAGACTACCTCCACCCCTATGACGCCGACCACATCATCGGTGTCGGGAAGGAGACGAACGAGAACGGGTGGGGCGGCGTCTCGGTAGGGGGCCTCAAGATCGCCCTCTTTGATGTCTCGGACGTGAACAAACCGATCCAGGTTGACGCCGTCGTGATCGGGGAGGCGGGGACCGACTCGGAGGCGCTCCGCGACCACAAGGCCTTCCTCTTCATACGGGAAAAAGACCTCCTCGTCATCCCGGTGAGCGAGATTAAAAAGGTCGAGAACCCCTCGTCGAGGTACCCGGGCTCCTACAGCACCACGACCTGGCAGGGGGCCTACGTCTACCAGGTGAACCCCTCCTCCGGGTTTACCCTGGAGGGGACGATCACTCACGCCGAGAAGGGTCCCTCCTACGCCTGGAACGCACCGGACGCAGTGCGGCGGTCGCTCTTCATGGACGACACCCTCTACACGATCTCACAGCGGAGCATCGTTATGACCAATCTTGCCGACGGCAGCCGGGTAAGCGAGGTCTTCCTCCCCTACCGGGAGGGGGCCTACCCGCCCCTCTACCCGGTCTGGTGAAGGGGGTCAGGCGTGGATCATCGTCAGCATCATCTTGAAGCGGGTGGTGGCGTGGACCGCATGCGGTTTGTTTGCCGGCATAATGATCAGGTCGCCCGCTTTCATGGGGTATTCGGTGCCCGTGATGGTGATGAGCGCCTCCCCGTCGAGGACCTGGAGGACGGCGTCGTAGGGCGCGGTATGTTCAGAGAGCCCCTCGCCCGCATCGAAGGCGAAGACCGTGATCGTGCCCGATTTTGTGTAGACGAGCATCCGGCTGACGATCGAACCGGGCTGGTAGGCAACGAGATCGCGTGGATCGATGACCCGTTCAGTGAGATTCTCTTTCTTCGTTTCAGGCATAGGAGATCGTATCTCCTGCAGAGTCTTCTGCTTTGCGCCGATCGTGATTGAACCCTTCGCCAGTATGAAAATATGGCTTACTTGCTCAACACCAATCCCGCTGAATCTGCGGTGAAAAAGGAGTATTATAGCAGGCAGACGAACTGCGTAATAAAATCAGAGAAGATGGGGACAAACTGCTTGTTCTCGTTCTCCCTGACGTGACCCTCTGTTCCGGGGGACGCTTTTCTCCGTCCTGAAAAACAGGCCTGCCTTACCTTGAAGGGTTCGCGGCGGCATGAGCGGGAAGACCCCGCCCTTCAGCGCGGGGTAGTTCACAAAAGAAGAATTTATCATGTCGTGGGGGATCGATGGGACGACCTCACGAGGCCTCTTCCGTTGCGACCTCACTGTCAGGTGCCTGGAAAGTTCTTCTCCATCAGGACTCCAAATGACGGGAGGGTTCCAGGTCCTTACCTTTTTCCCGCCCTGCCCCAATATAATAGAGGACCTTCCGTGTACTACCATCTCATCCTGACCGACAACTGCAACCTCTGCTGCACCTACTGCCGGGGAAAGGCGTTTGTCGTCGACCCACCGGAACTGCCCGATATCACCATCGACGAAGACCTCCCGGTGGACCTCGAGGTCACTCCTGCCGACCTCTACCGGTTCCTGGCAAAGGATCCCGACGCCGTGCTGATCCTCTACGGTGGGGAACCCCTGCTTGCGATGGACCTCGTCCGCGAGGTCGTCGGCGACGCCCCGGTATCGGCGCTGATCCTGCATACCAACGGCACGCTCCTCGACCGTCTCGAACCCGCGGTCGCGAACCGCTTCGACACGGTCCTGGTCTCGATCGACGGCCCCGAAGGGCTCACCGACGCCCACCGCGGGGAGGGGACGTTTGCCCGGGTCACCCAAAACCTCCGTGGCCTTATGGCAGGAAGGTTTACCGGCGAGGTGATCGCCCGGATGACGGTCACCGAGGATACCGATATCGTTGAGGCCGTCCGCTACCTCACAAAGAACGACCAGTTCTCGTTTCCTGCAGTCCACTGGCAGATGGACGCGAACTTCTGGAACGACTACCACATGCGGGACTACACCGTGTGGGTGGAGGAGAGTTACAACCCCGGCATCAGGTCGCTTGTCAGGTTCTGGGTCGAGACGATGCGGGAGAAAGGCCAGGTGCTTCGGTGGTACCCCTTCATGGACCCGGTGCAGGACATGCTCCTCTCGCGGTCAAGCATGCTCAGGTGCGGGTGCGGCCACGCAAACTACACCATCATGACCGACGGGAGTATCGCGCCCTGCCCCATCATGGTCGGGATGAAGGACTACTACGTCGGGCACATCAGGACCACCGATCCGCTCCACCTCCCGGTGACGACCGTGGGGAGCCCCTGCACGGAGTGTAGCCTCCTCGACTTCTGCGGCGGGCGATGCCTCTACTCAAACATCATTCGCCCCTGGCCCGAGGAGGGACGACAGATCGTCTGTGGGACGGTGAAGAACCTCTATCAGGCGCTTGATGCGGCGCTCCCTGAGATTCGGGGGCTCCTCAGGGAGGGAGTTGTGAGAATGGAGCAGTTTGACCACCGAAAATACAACAGCTGCGAGATCATACCGTGAGGGGGTGGCCTGGAAGTGCCACCCAGGCCTCCAAGAGATGCAGGGGATTCCCTCCCGGATGTCACCCACCGCCGCGAATCCAGCGCGAGGGTAACGTTCATCCGAACGGAGAGAAAAACCCTCCTTATGGGATATGACAACAATCGGGCTCATCCTCTGCAGAATCGGGCTCCACCGATGGGGCAGGAAGCGGGGCTACGACGAGTACTCATCAAACGTCATCGAGTGGGAGCAGCGGTGCGAACGGTGCGGTAAGAGAAAGCGGTGGGTTGAGGTGAAGCGGGACCGCCGGAGGTGACGGCAACGGCCGGACAGGGCGCCTGGAGAATGGCCCGCATCGGCGCTGAAGCGGATTCTTTCTTCCCGTCTCAAGGAGCACTACAGGACTGTGGGTGGACGATCACAACCAGGGGAGAGAGCTCCCCCAGAAAGACGATCCCGGTAAACCCTCAAATCCCCTGGCTGCGCGGCGCTCCTCCCCGCTCTTCGGGGGGTAAGTGCGTGGTGATGCCGGGGAAACCCTGTCAGGGTGTGGGCCCCGGGATGCGACCGGTCGTCGAGCTCTCCACCGCGTGCTCCCTGAGAATGGAGGACCCAACCAGGAGTACCCCGGACCTGCCTTCTGAATTGAGCGTTATCGCCGCGAATCTCATATCTAAAGTTAGCGCGTACGGGAACGGCCCGACGCGATTGCTCACCACGCGGTCCACCGCCACCCGGTAAAAACCCGGAAGATCTGTCACATACATCTATGCAGCCGCTCGCTCTGCCTCAAACGCGTTCCATTCGCATGACTTCATGCGCGTTTCGTGGGGGAGTGGCTCCGCCCTGGCCCAACCAAACCCCGTCACGACCAGCAATAGAGAAGTGGATGATAATACGGGCCTGGAGGGATTTGAACCCTCGACGTCCGGGTTAGAAGCCCGGCGCTATATCCTGGCTAAGCCACAGGCCCAGAAATGTCCCATACATTTTGGGGGTCCCGGAATATTAACTTGTGGGGCCAGGGCACCCAAAAAAAAGAAACCTTCTCAGCCAGCGCGGTAACACGCTGATCTGATGACCTCAACTCTGGTCGGTTCTCCCCAGCTGTGTCCTTCTACACTGCGGGCGATGGTCGTTCCCCGGAACCGGACCTTGATCCGGGCTGACATCCGTTCCCGCTCCTCGAAGAAGGTGGGGTTGACGAACTCGACGATCCGTTTCATGCTGATGTTGAGCGCAAGGAGGTCGACCATGATCCCCGGATCCCCGGGCGAGAGATCTTCCTGGTTGACCGACGTCATGAAGATACACTCCCCGGGGGCGGTATTGGTCAACGTGATGATGTTGTGGGCGCTGTTCAACTCCAGGGTCCGGGCCTTACCGGTCTTCAGTTCCGCAATGACTAATGGTGATATTCCAGTTAACGCTGCATACTTCATGGCCGTCACCCGTACATCGGAAGCTGCTCTCTCCGCGGCGCGGCCTCAGTCTTCTGCACCTGCTCGGCGATCTGGGCCATCGCCGCCTCGATCTCCACCGCCTGCTCAAGCAGTGGCTGGACGTCCAGATTGAGGTTGTAGATCTTGTTCAAGACCTCGATGGTGGCCGCGGAGGACCGCGGATCGGGGGTGTTCACCGTCTCCCCGAGGAGCCCGATTCCCGGGATACCCCGCGTCTTGCACTCCGTAAGGATGCTTGCCGCGATGCCGGATATGCTCCCCATCGGGAGGATGATCGTCTCCCCTTCAATGCGGTGGAGGGTGCCGCTGTTGGTCGCGACACCAAAGACCCTCTTCTCCGGTTCGTTTGTGATGATCCCCGCGACCGTAACGACCTCCTTAATGCCGAACTGCGTGAGCCAGTCCATGATGCCGTTTGCCACCTCGTAGCAGATCATCGGATGAATGGGGACATCGGAGATGATTGCGACGAGATTATCCTTCTCATAGAGGCGTACAGGAGCGTTGATCACACCTCGAGTCATGAGAACGACGGGGGGGAAGTATTTGCTGGTTATCGCTCCTATCTGCTCAAAGTCCATCCGATCTACAAGGTACTGCAGGGCTATACTCCCGACGAGCCCGCTGCCGGGGAACCCTATCAGCACCGTTTTTCCAGCGCCGGAAAGCGCTCTGGATACGACCTTTATATCATCCATGAGATCAGTCACTCACTTTCGGATTAGTTTAACATAGCTGGATATCCCTTAAAAATATTATGCAGGAATATAAAATCAAGCGCGGATACACGAAACAACTCGCAGATTCTATGGTACAGGGCCTCCGCGACCAGTTCGAGATCGAGCCCGCGGTCTCGGAAGACGGCCACTACACCATCAGCTACGGAGCGCTCCTGCGGCTTGAGGTCTGGCTTGGTGAAGGCGGCAAGACCCTGATCGTCGATACCGAGGCGGACAGAAACGCCGACGACGAGACGATCATCGACACCAATCGTCGGTTCCGCAACTACCTCCAGCAGGTAACGGGGTATACGGCAAAGGAGCGGGCGAAGAAAGTAAAGAAAATGCTCGACTGATCGTTCCTCGGCCCGATCTCTTCCGCTCGCGGGCCCGGAACCCGAATTTTATCCTGTTTTACGCTGCGCGCGCTGTATGCCTGAAAGACCAGAACAACGGGCGGAGGGGCGCTGTAACGCTCGTTGATCCTGACATCTTTGGCCACCCGGGATTCTACACTCCGGCCGATGAACGCCCTGCAGAGCACAGTGACCCGCCGTCAATCCCGTCGGGAGCATACTCCCGGGGATGAGAGCACGCTCCTTACAGGCTTTGCGATTCCACCTCTCCCTGCGTTCGGGGAGCAGACCGCGCAATAGACCCGTTGACATGAGCCCAGGTGGCGATGTCCCAACACCCGCATTCAGATCGGCGTTCTCCGCATGACCGCACGCAAGGTAGAGGAACCCCGCCCGGGTTTGTGCGGTTGTTCCGGTCGATGGATGTTGACCCATATATGCTCCATCGACCACCCGCACCGCCGCCACATCCTGTTTTCTTGGCCCTGTACTCGATGAAAATGCGGGGCTGATGACCCCGCCCATTTGCGGTGCCGTTCGCGCTGAGCCTTTGTGACCGTAGCGAGTTACTCGATCACGATCGCCGGCTTGAAGGGCAGGGCCCCCAACGCCTTTGGATGGGTGCTCTCCTCCGCATCCTGGATCTTCACCGGCACACCGAACTCATGCTCCAGGAACTGCCGTGCCTCTTCAAGGACTGCCTGCTCGTCAAGAGACGAAACCTGCAGTTGTTTCAAGAGTTCAGGGGGCAGTTTCAAGATGTGTTTCGTGATCTGCTTCGTCGCATCCGCTGCCTCGCGGCCGCGTTTCCGCAACTCCTCGTTCTGCATGACCTCCCGCACCACCCTCGTCCTGTCGGTCGAAGCGGCGATGATCCGGAATGCCTCGTACTTCCAGGCCGGAGCGACGAAGAGGCTGATGGACGTGGGCTCCATCGGGATGAGCTTTAAGATCGACTCAATATCTTCGACCGTCCGCGCCAGGAGCTCCTCGGCGAGCTCGACCTCCGGGTTGACCCGGGACTCGTCCACCTCCGGCCAGGGGGCAAACGAGACCAGACCGATCCCGCCGAGGTCGGTCCAGAGCGCCTCACAGATGAAGGGGATGACTGGAGCCAGCAGCCGCACCCAGATGCGACAGAGGTCCTGCAGCACCGCCCCCCCGCTCGCGCCCTCGGGCAGGCGGCGGCGGTACCACTTCAGGTCTGACTCCACACCGAAGAACGCCTCCTGCAGCGCCTGCCGGGTCTGGAATGAATCGAGCGCCCTCGTGGTGCCTTTGATACGGCGCTGGAGCCTGCTTGCCAGCCAGGAATCGATGGCATAGGATCCTTCCGCCTGCTTTATCTCCTGCACGGTGTTCCAGAACCGCTCGATCTGTTTCCTGGTCGACGCGACAAGCTCGTTGCGCCAGTCAAAGTCCTGCCAGGGCTCAGCGCTCCCGACAAGAAACATCCTGACGGTATCAGCACCGAACTCCTCCAGGGCATCCTCAAGCAGATAGACGTTCCCTTTGCTCGAGGACATCTTCGCACCGTTCAGGAGGCCCATGCCGAAGACCACCATACCCTTCGGCTGCAGTTCCGGCGGGAAGATGGCCCGATGATGAAAGAGCTGGAACGTGAGGTGGTTTGAGATCAGATCTTTTGCCGAGAACCGGTAGTCGTAGGGATACCAGTAGAGGAACTCGTTCCTGATCCGATCGAGGGTCTCCCGTTCAACGGTCTCTGGAACCCCCTCGCCGAGGAAGATGTAATCGAAGACCTCCGGCGTCAGTTTCTCAGGCGGAATGGCTTCCAGGTGGTGGGCGATAGTGTAGTAGGCCATATAGATCGTTGAATCCGAGAGTGGCTCGACGATCCAGGCCGGATCCCAGGGGAGCTTTGTGCCGAGCCCCACCCTTCGAGTGCAGGCCCACTCCTTCAGCCAGTCGACCGTCCGCTCGAACTCGGCCCTGACCTCGGGCGGGACAAGCACCATCTCCTCAAGCTGGATCTTCACCTGCTCCTTCCAGCAGGGATCGCTGTACTCCAGGAACCACTGATCGTGGAGGATCTTAACAAATACCCTGCCGCCGCACCGGCAGATCACGTGACGGTCGTCAAAATCGTACATCGGGATGGAGCCGTAGTGCTCCATCATCAGCGCCGCCACCTCATCCCGCGCCTCCCGCACCGGTTTTCCACCGTACTCCGCAAAGACCTTCCCGCGGGAGAACTCGGCACTGTAGATCTCCTGAGTGAGCGCTTCCATCGCCGGATCGTTCTGATCAAGGATTCCCGCCCGCTCGACTGCGTCCTTTGCCGGGATCTCGCCGTAACCTTCGACAGAGATGAGCGGGATCGGCTGGATGGACGTGTACTCTCCCCTCTTCTGCAGGTCGCGGAGCGCGATGTAATCGAAGGGCGCATGCGCGGGGACGCTCATGACGATCCCGGTCCCCATATCAGGGTCTACGAACGTTGCTGGAAGGATGGGGACATCACCGCTAAGCGGGTGGGAGACCGTCTCGTCGATGAGCGCAGCCCCCGGTATCTCCTCTTTCACCAGGACTTCGTGATCCTGCAGGGCGAGTTTCCCGGCCGCCTCCGGGCTTAAGATCCATTCCTCACCATCGATCATTGCCCGGACATAGGTGATCTCCGGGTTCACCCAGAGGTTCGTTACGCCGTAGATCGTCTCAGGACGGAGTGTTGCGCACGGGATCCGGGTATCACCCCACTGGAAGACCACCAGGGTGAACTTAATGATCTCGGCCTTGTCGCCCTCGAGGAGATCGTGATCGCCGACCGGGTTCTCACACTGAGGACAGTACTTGACCGGGTGAGCACCCTTGACAACATACCCGTCCTCATACAGGTGGTTATACTGCCACTCGATGAACTTGCTGTACCGGGGGTCGACGGTGATAAACTGCCGCCGCCAGTCGATAGAGAGTCCAGACTTCTGCATCGTCCGCCGGTACTCCTCCGAGAAGTAACGGACGATCTCCATCGGGTTGATGAACCGGTCCAGGATATCCTGCGGCACCCGGTAGAGGTCGCGGTAGAGCCCGATCGTCTGTTCATCACCGCCTGCTATCCTCTTCGATATCCCGATGACCGGGGTTCCGGTGACGTGAAACGCCATCGGGAAGAGGACCGCTCTTCCCTTCATCCGCTGGTATCGGGCGATGACATCAGGGACGATATAGGTCCGCCCGTGCCCGACGTGCATCGCTCCACTCGGATACGGGTATGCCACCGTCAGGTAAAACTTCTCCTTCTCTGCCGGATCAGCCTCGAACGCATGCTCCCATCTGATGATGCATTCTCGTTCGTTAATTTGGATATCAAATCTACTCACTCTATACCTCCGATCTCTGGTTCTCGCATCCTCTCTCACACCGGCCGCAGCCGGATCGTCTCACCCTCGTTGTAGCGCTTGATCATCTCCTGGGCAATCGTGCTGTTCTTGGCAAGGAGGATATCCCCCTCTTCGTTCACCGTAGCGGTGAAGAGGTACTCCTTCCCGGCGAAGACGTCGACGATCTTGCCACGGTTCTCCGGGGAGGCGATGACCAGCTGCTTCCGGTCAAAGCGGATCTTGATGCCGCCGCCAAGCTGCATCTCCTCCTCAACAGATTTTCGCGCCTCAAGTTCACTCAGCGGCCGGATATCGATCCCGATACCAAGCTTGTTCACGATCGCCGAGACATTCTTGCCACCCTTCCCGATCGCCGCAGGGACGTCTTTATCCTCAATGTAGACGACAGCCTTGTTGTCGCTGATGATACGGACCTCGACCGGGCCGCTCGTATACCGCCCGATCTCCCGCTGAACCTCCTTCTCGGCAACCTTCCAGGAAACATTCTCACCTGGCTCCGATACCAGATCTACCGGTGCCGCCGGGGCGATCGCCTCCCCGACGCCCCCCCTACGGAGCGGCATCACCAGAGTCTCCCCTTCGTAGCGGAAGATCTCGATCTCGGGCTCCTGCCTGGAGTATTCGCGGACGACGACCACCGGGCGTGCATGCGCATCGCCAGACATCCCCTCCGGCGTCTTGATGGTCAGTTCAAGGTCATAGATCTTCGCGATCTCGCCCTGGGTGATATAGATGATGGTGTTGATGATCTGCGGCAGGATGCTGTAGTCTACGCGGTCGCAGAAGCGCTGGAGACAGTCGTGCACCTCCATGGCGTGCACCACGCCGACCATGCCCATCCCGGCGAGGCGCATATCGGCATAGATTCCAAAGTCCTCGCTCTTTCGGAGTTCGTCGAAGATGACATAGTCAGGCCGGACGAGCAGGAGGGCCTCGGCAGTGTTCACCATGCTCCCCTCGAGTGCTGTATACTGGGTGATGTGGTCGGGCACCTGCAGATCCCGCGGCGCCTCCATGGTCTTGACGATGAAGTCGTGATCCGCCAGGAACGTCGCGATACTCTGGGCGAACGTGGTCTTCCCTGCCCCGGGGGGTCCCGTGATCAGGACGCCGCGGCGGTTCCCGAGGATCCGCTTCTTGATCTCGGGGGCCATACCGTAGTCGTCAAGCGTGAGGTCCACGATCGGCCGCACCACCGTGATCTCCATGCCGTCAGAGAATGGCCGTCGAGCGATCGAGATCCGGAGCGACCCGATCTGGATGACCGTGATCCCGCGTCTCTCGAGTTCGATGAAACCATCCGGATCCCGCTTTGCCCGTTCGAGGAGTTCCTGCGCCATAAACCGGAGTTCATGCTCGCTCATCGGCGTATCCCGGAGAGTGACCAGGCGGATATCCCGGAGTTTCCCCACCTTTGCCATCGGCGGAGCCCGCTCTTTTAAGGTAATTGCAATCGTCTCTTCATCGAAGAACTGGTCTATCGAGAGCGGTGAGAAGTCGCCAATCTGCGGTTTTAAGTAGACAACGTCGAGCCCCTTTGCCTTCGCCACCTCTGCCTGCACGAGGTCGCTCGTGACGAAACGGGCGCCATGCTGGAGGGCGACGTTCCGGATCAGGGCATCGATCTCGCCGCCGCTCGAGAGTTTCACCTGGTCGAGGCTCGGGCGGTCTCCAGCAAACTGGAGTTCAATAACATGATCCTCCGACATTCGAAAGAGTTCCTGGAGTTCGGTCAGGCCGGAGAACCCTATCTCCCGCCCCTGATTCGCCTGCGCCTCCAGTTCGGCGACGACGGCTTCTGGTATTATTATTGTTGCGCCCTTATATTCCCCGGCCTTTATCATCGATGTTATACGCCCATCTATCACGACGCTTGTATCAGGTACAATTTTCATAAAAAATCACCATATTACTGGGGTCATTCACCCTTATTAGCGTATACCTTCTCCGGATCGAAGACCATTTTGGCGATCTCCTCCCCTTCGACCGTCCGGTAGAAACAGGAGGCATGGCCGGTATGACAGGCCGCGCCGGTCTGCTCGACCTCGTAGAGGATCGCGTCTGCATCGCAGTCGACAAGAACCCGACATATCCGCTGGACATGCCCGCTTTCCTCCCCTTTCTTCCAGATCTTTTGTCTACTCCTGCTGTAGTAGTGCGCATATCCGGTGGTCCGGGTGAGTTCCAGTGCCTCAGCGTTTGCATAAGCAAGCATCAAAACTTCACGTGTTCGTCTCTCCTGCACGATGACAGGAACCAATCCGTTCTTGAACTGTATCTCCATATTGGTTCACATTCCTGCGAGGGTTGTTAAGATTACAAAGAGTATATCGCCCATGAATAGCGCAGCCAGGAATCCAGCTGTGATTGGTATAACAAACGGAATGCCGTAAGATATCCAGACCCTGCCAGCCTTCCGATAGAGATCAAGCTCGCTTCTGTAATCTTCGGGATGCAGCCTGAGATTCTTTGTGTATATCCGCTTCTCCCCCTGCACCATCTGTCTGAGTGACTCGGTAAAGCCGATGAACTGCCTGACCAGCCTGCCATCCTGTTCTTTGATATCCTCCATCACAAAGCCAAATTCGTTCTGGATATCCTCTCCGTCGACCGGGAACCCGAGGAAGAGATAGGGTAGCGGGGCCCGGTTTCCCTGGAGCAGGTTTCGGATGAATATTGCAACCGGTGCTGCGATGTTGATGAGCACAGCGTTCGCAAGCACGGCAAAGGGGAAGAATCCGTGAAGGGGACTACCAAAATATGGCTCGATCGGGAAGAACGGGACGCATGCCGTGATGATCATAAGGGCATACGCATCCGCTCCTCCGAAGAGGTTTGCAGCCTGGAAGAGGTAGAAGAATCCACAGAAGAGCGCGACCAGAATGAGGTAGCCTGCTGCCATTCGCCAGTCGACAAGAATCATCAATCCGTATACCCAGACGGCCGCCGGAATCGCGACCACGAGCGCGGGATTCCAGATCCTGTGAGGTACCCGACGCTCTTTTGCGTCCAGAACCGACGCGTAGACGAGTGTAACCCCTATCGCAACCGCTGCAACCATGAGCGGGATGGCGACCACAGGGGGGGGAGTCATGGGACAATAGTGTTATCCATCTTTTATATCTTATTTCTGGCGGTCTCTCCTTGTCTGTGGCTCCTGCAGTTTCAGCGCGTTCTTCTGTCTTATTGGGTCTCCTGCAGCCCCGATTCTCGCGGATGCATTGAGAACCGGGCTACCACGCCACCCCGGAGACCGGAATCCACCAAAACCGACCTCCCGGTCATTGAACCGGAACAGCACCAACAACAGTCGTCCTCCCTCCAGCGACGATTTTCGCCGTCCGCAGGCTCCGCGCAAGAAGAGGGGGAAAAACGCCGGGGGTCAACCGCCATCCGGGCACACCGCTCGCTGACCAGGACGAGGTTGCTGTTCATCGTGTTGCCTTCTGCGCCGGATGTGGCGCCTCCCTGGCATCAGAAGATCTCCAGGACGTTCCGGAGTGAGGAGGGCGCATGATACTGTGCGGTACCATGCTTCTTTATCTTGCGGGGTGAAGGGGCGGAGCGAGGAAGACCCCGGTCTTCAGGCCGGAGATGAAAGCGGAGCCCCTTCACCCCGCAAGATAAAATCAGAGAAGATGGGGACAAACTGCTTGTTCTCGTTCTCCCTGACGTGACCCTCTGTTCCGGGGGACGCTTTTCTCCGTCCTGAAAAACAGGCCTGCCTTACCTTGCAGGGTTCGCGGCGGCATGAGCGGGAAGCCCCGCCCTTCAGCGCGGGGTAGTTCACAAGCTCGCACATTCCACTACCCTATCCTCGTTCGAGGGGTGTATCAGGGTTTCCAGGGTCCGTATCGGGGATACTACTGATTGACGCCGCAGGAGCCACCCTAAGACCGGGAATCACTGCATCCGTTTGTCATCCTGTGGTGGAAAGCAGCGATGGCCGGATTCCGTTGCTGATTCTGGCTCAAGTGTGTCACCCTGGTTTCACCCGTTCAATATAACGATCCTTTCGATGATTCAGCGTCATTTATCTGGTAGATGGAAAGAGATCAGGGTTCTGTTCTTCTCCACGTTGTCCCGCGGGCTTCGCACCCCTGTTGCCGGGGATGCATGCCGCGGTAGATGCATCTTAAACGAATAAGATGGTGGTTCGACCCGCAATCCTCGATACAGCTTCTTGTCGCACTTCACCGATAACATTATAGGCCGTTCTCGCCCAGATTATATTTACCACGATCACCCAGAAGCTCCACGCGTGGTCCTGGTGAATCCCGGAAAGACATCTCAGCGGTGTTCCCGATGTGGAATGATTGCCAAAAAGACCCTCTCCGATCGGACCCACTCCTGCCCACATTGCGAGCTCGTCCTGGATCGCGATCAATGTTATGAGATTGGGACTGCAACCTCCGGGACGAATTACCCCGGATGCCCCCCCACTGAAATGGGGGGAGCAGTCACAGGAACAGGAGATCCTCGGGCAGTCGATGCACGAGGGGCGCTTCACCCCGGGTGAGCTGTTGCATCACAGTACCGCCCGCTTTCTGACCAGGACCCGGGTCTCAGGGGGTGAACCACATACATTTTTCCTGAACTTCTCCGGGGACGAACCAGACAGTGCTATTCTTGTTAACGAGAAGAGGGACCTCTACGGCGACCCGGCCGTCCTGTACCTGGACGACACAGAAGAGCTCGGCCTCTACCTGATGGCACCGCCGGTCGCTGATGCACTGACATCGCGTACCAGGATCTTTGGTAAAAACCACCTGAAGAGGAATGGCCGTCTCGATATCCCGATCATCAGCGCCGCCCCTACCCGGTGGTGGGGAGGAGTGCCCTGTCTGACTATCTATGACAGCCAGGCGCCTCTCGCCGCGGCCCACGTTGCGATCCGGAAAGGCAAACTCGTCATCATGAGCGACGTGACGGATTCGAATGGGCGCTACATCTGCGTGGTCCCGGACCGGACAGGAGAGCGGACGCGCAGCATCATTGAATTCTATAAATGCCGGGCAGAGACCCGGGTTGGTACCGGGGGCACAGAGTACGAAAAGAGATGAAGACGAAAGACGCAAATGGATAGCAACGGTCAGGAATCTTCTTTCAAAATCCAGGAAACCTGAGAGCGGCAATGGAGGTTCGGTAGTTGCAATTGACGACTTCGCGTTGACCCCATCCAGTCACGGGCCTGGTGAAGACGAAGTTCAGGAAGAAGCAGCCCTGGAAACTGATGACCCCGGTTCCGGTGAGGAGGGTGAGGAGAAATCAGAGTTCCCCCTTGAGCCGGCGCCAGAGAGAGCCGGGCACTATTCGTTCGTCGACCCTGTGATCCGGCAGGAGAATGTCAGAGATCTGCGTGCAGTCGGCGATGATGAGACGAACCAGGGCAAGAGGAACGCAGGGGAATATGATCTGGCCCCCGAGGACCCGCGGATGATGGTTAATGAACCGCTGAGCCCGGCATGCAGCCGCCACGCCCCTCCCGGTTTCCCTGACCCGCAGGTGGTGGAGAAGCCCGAACACGACGAGGATCTCGGTGCAGGCGTAATATCAGTCGATGAGACCAGAGACCTGACAGACAGGGTCCCCCTGAAGCATGTGACGTTTAGGATTGAGGAACTGCACGTTAATCGCAGCAAGCACCGATCTGACTCTGTTGATGACGACGCCCGGATCACATCAGAGCTTGATGGACTCCCTGCCAGGGGCTACTCGCCCGGCACACTTGCAGCGGCTGCGGCAGCCGTGGAAGTTCCAGCCGAGGATGTCCCGAAGCCCCGGTTTGGGTTCCTCTGGAGGCTCCAGCTCTCGAAGGCCGAGGAAGTGATCGAGGAGTACAACCCCGCAATCCACGGACCGCTCGTCGACCTCTCGGTACCGCCGGCGCCGGGACTCGAGGTGGTCGAGTTCTACCCGTTGAATGAACCGTATGCCTACGTTCAGGTGACCTGCGATGACTCGACCCACGAGTATACCTACCACGTCCTTGAGCCCGTGCTTACGCCCGGGGAGCAGGAACTCTTCAGAGAGATCAAAGAGCGTCTCTTTGAGACGCTCGACATCACCACCCGGGGCCTCAGCCGCGACGAAGCAAGGAAGATACTTTGTGACGCTGTCAACGCGATCATCGCTGACTACGGGATCCACCTTCTCCCAGTCAGCCGGGAGAAGATCCTCTACCACGTGGAGATGGAGTTCCTGGGCAACGGGCTGATCGACCCGATAATGCATGACAGCTACATCGAGGATATCTCCTGCGACGGCGTGGGGAGCACCATCTTCGTCTATCACACAACGTATGAATCGATGAAGACGAACCTGATCTACCGTGATGCTGCCGAACTTGACTCGTTCGTCGCGAAACTCGCGCAGCGGGCCGGAAAGTACATCTCGATCGCTGAACCGATGATTGACGCCACGATGAGCGATGGATCGCGTATCCAGATGACGCTCGGGTCTGAGGTGACCGCTCACGGCTCGACGTTTACGATCCGGAAGTTCCGGGATGAGCCGATCACGCCGACCGACCTTATAGAGTGGCATACCTTCTCGCCGCTCGGGATCGCCTTCCTCTGGCTTGCAGTCGAGAACGCTAAGTCCTGCATATTTGCCGGCGGGACAGCGTCCGGGAAGACGACGACCCTGAATGCCATATCACTCTTCATCCCACCGCTCGCAAAGATCGTGACGCTTGAGGACACCCGTGAGCTGAAACTTCCTCACCCAAACTGGATCCCGAGCATCACCCGCGACTCATACTCGCAGGACGGACGGGGCGAGATCGACATGTATGAACTCCTGCGCGCTGCCCTCAGGCAGCGCCCTGAGTATATCCTGGTCGGTGAGGTCCGTGGCCGCGAGGCACTGACCCTCTTCCAGGCGATGAGCACCGGGCATGTCACCTACGCGACGATGCACGCAGATTCGGTAGCAAGCGCCGTCCACCGCCTGGAGAATCCACCAATCAATGTGCCGAGGAACATGCTCTCAGCGCTCTCTCTGATGTCCATTCAGGTTCAGGCGCGGGTGGGTGGCCAGCGGATCCGGCGAAACAAGCAGCTCGTCGAGATCCTAGACATCGATCCCCGGACAAACGAACTGATCACGAACGAGGTCTTCAGATGGTACCCGGCAACCGACGAGATCCGCTACTCCGGGAAGTCCTACATCCTCGAGGAGATCATGGAGGACCGGGGGTGGAGCGAGGAGCGGATGCAGGAAGAATTGAAACGGCGGCAGGAGGTGCTCGAGTGGATGCGTATCAAGAAGATCCGCCACTTCCGCGACGTGAGCAACATCCTGGTCTCCTACTTTCGCGACCCGGAGACGGTCATCCGGCGGGTGCGCTCCGAACTCTATGAGGAGGGCGGTGCCACATGAACGGTTATGAGAGGTTCTGCTTCAACCTGATCGGCCGGAACCTGAATGAGAAGCGAGGAGACTTCGTCAGGCTCCGCAGGGATCTCACGGGAGCCCGGATGAATACACCGTTTGAGGCCTACCTTGCGACCGCCTACGTCACCTCGGTCATCGTGGGGCTGGTCGCTGCTGTGTTCATCGGGTCTGTCACCTACTTCCTGCGGATCCCTGAGATGATCACCTACCAGGGAGCGGTTCCCGCGTTTTTCTATGCGTTAAACGATTACAAACTCGTTATCGGCACCACCATCATCACGATCCTCTCGTTCCTAATCCTCGGCGGTATATCCTGCCTGACTTTTCTCCTCTATCCCGGCATACGGGCCGGGGAGCGCCGCCGGAACATCGACGCCACCCTGCCCTATGCCATCAACTACATCACTGCCATGTCCTCGGCCGGGGTCACCCCCGACGAGGTTTTCCGGCTGCTCGGCCAGAGTGAGATATACGGCGAGAGTGCCATTGAGGCACGCTACGTCTCCCGGGAGACTGATTTCTTCGGGAAGGATCTCCTCGAAGCCCTCAGGACAGTGTCTCAGGCGACGCCGAGCGAACGGATGCGGGAGTTCCTGCAGGGGGCTGTTGCAAGCATCTCCAGCGGGAGCGACCTTACGGAGTATTTCCGCACGAAGGCCCACCGGTATACGCTTGAGAACCACCAGCGGCAAAAAGCGTTCCTCGAGACGCTTGGACTGATCGCGGAGTCCTACGTCTCGGCGATGGTTGCCGGCACGCTCTTTTTGATCATCCTGCAGTCGGTTATGACGATCCTCTCCGGAGACAAAACCCCTCTTTTTCTCTACATCATCATCTACCTGATCGTGCCGTTTGGGAGCATGATGTTTATCATCCTGGTCAGTTCTGTGGCGCCTGAGGGCTGAATATGGGTTTTAAAGAGATTATCAACGACTTCCTGAATATATTGCCGGGCTGTAGCAGGGAGATGGATGCCCGGGTGCCTGACACGTTCGAGGACCAGGATCGGGAGATCTTCGATAAGATCAAGGATCAGCGGAAGTACCGGAAAGGATTTTACCGGTTCACCAGGCACCCGCTCCAGGTGATGATTGAGGAGCCCATCACCGTCCTCTTCATATCGGTCCCGGTGGCGCTCCTCCTTCTCATCGGCGGGTCTGCGAGCCTGGTGGTATCCTACGGCCCCGACGTCATCTTCATGACGACGATGATCGACGATGTCGTTGTCATCTCGCTCCTCGTTGCCATCGTGCCGCTCGCGATCCTCGACCTCAAGGAGGCGCTGCGGGTATCGAGCATCGAGGCATCGCTCCCGAACTTCTTTCGGGACGTGGCCGGTATGAACGACTCTGGTATGACGCTCCCGCACGCGATACACATCGTCTCGGAGGGCGAGTACGGGGCACTCACGCCGCACATCCGCAGACTTGATACCGAGATGTCCTGGGGCGTCCCGTTCGTAGAGGCTATCCGCCGGTTCGGAGAGGGCGTGAACACACCGCTTGCCAGGCGGAGTGCGGACCTGATCGCGCACGCGGGTTTTGCCGGCAGCGACGTCAGCGAGGTGCTGCGGGCGGCTGCTCACGACGCGTATGAGTTCTTCAATCTAAAGTCGGAACGGAGGGACAGTATGATGGTTTACACGACCATCATCGTCATATCGTTCCTTGTCTTCCTCTTTGTCATCGGGGTGCTTTCGAGCACCTTCCTCTCCACCATGGCGGATGCGGGCGAGGCGGTCGCGACCTCGGGCTCGAGCCAGACGTTCATGGGCACCGTGGATCTCTTCCTCTACAACCGGCTCTTCTCCCACTCTGCACTGATCCAGGGGTTCTTCTCCGGGCTTACAGCGGGCATCATGGGCGAAGGTCGGGTGCTTGCCGGGCTGAAGTACTCGGCCGCCATGGTGCTGATCGCCTGGATTGCGTTTCGGTTCTTTATCTGAAGGACCGGGCCGGGTAACCGGGGGTTCCCGGCGGTCGGGGGTGTCGGTGACGATACCCATACATGGCGATTCGTGCCGGCCGTGCAACCCCCACGTGCCCCGATGAGGCCGCCATTGTCATAACCGCGACCGCGTCCCCGGTGCATCTCCCGGTCGCCCTCTCACCGACAGCCATCTTGAAAATAGGCCATAATCGTATCCATATCCACGTGCTCCTCAAAGTGCCGGGCCAGATCGTCATAGGCAGCGTCGCCACCTGCCGCCGTCACCGGCTCGAACGGCACCCCCCGCCGCTCCGAGAGGTAGGCGAGGAGGGCGTTTGCGGCGCCCGGGTTCTGGAAGAGGCCGTGCATGTAGGTCCCGAAGACCAGGCCATCCGGGGTTGCGGCCCCCTCCCCGGTAAACGCCTCGGGCAGGGCTCCCCGCCCGGTCTCGCCCGTATGGAGCTCGTAGCCCGTCACCTCTCCCATCCGCGAGAGGATGGGACCGGGGCCAGACGCCCGGCGCCTGACCTGCACCCTCATCTTGTGGTAGCCGGTAAAAGTGGTGACCACATCGAGGAGCCCGAAGCCCTCGTATTCAGCCGGGGAACCTGATTCAATGCCACTGTCGATGATCCGGCGGCCAAGCATCTGGTAACCTCCGCAGATCCCGATCACCGGGACGCCCCTGTCCCGTGCACGGCGGAGTTCCTCCCCGGCCCCGTGCCGGTGCAGCACGGCAAGGTCCCCCACGGTATTCTTCGTCCCCGGGAGGATGATGCAGTCATAGCCGGCTAGCGGCGTCCCGGGCGGGACGTAGTCCACCGTGGCGTGGCGCTCGAGGAGTTCGAAGTCGGTGAAGTTCGCGATCCGGGGGAGGCGGACGATGGCGATCCGTATCGGACTCCCGACCGCCTGCCGCCCCTTATCGCCGAGCGAGAGCGAGTCTTCGCTCGGGAGAGAGATATCCGTGTAGGGGACCACCCCCAGCACCGGGACGCCCGTGAGCTCCTCAAGTTTCTCCACTCCCGATGCAAAAAGCCCGACATCGCCCCGGAACTTGTTGATGATGACCCCGACGACACGCGGCCTGATATCATCAGGGAGGAGAGCGAGCGTCCCGTAGACCTGGGCAAAGACCCCGCCCCGCTCGATATCGGCGACGAGAATGATCGGGAGCGCGAGCCGCCTGGCGAGCCTGATGTTTGCGATGTCACGGTCGTAGAGGTTCACCTCCGCCGCTCCCCCGGCCCCTTCCACCACCACGTGCCCAAAGCGTCTCCGCAACCGCTCAAACGCCTCCACCGCTGCTGCAAGGAGCGTATCGGCCTCGGCGTAGTAGTCCTGGATCTGCACATCTTTGTATGGTCGACCGAGCAGCACCACCTGCGAGGTCAGATCGCCCTTCGGTTTGAGGAGGATCGGGTTCATATCAGCCACAGGCTCGATACCTGCAGCGAAGGCCTGCACGGCCTGGGCCATCCCGATCTCGCTCCCATCGACCGTAACGTAGGAGTTGAGACTCATGTTCTGCGACTTGAACGGCGCAACCGGGATCCCGCGCCGGTAGAGCGCACGACAGAGCGCCGCTACCGTCACGCTCTTTCCCACGTGGGATGCAGTCCCGAAGATGATGAGAGACATTACCAGCAGAGAAGTTGGACACGACGGGTTATTAAGTGCGGGGATCCATGACTGCAACATGGAGCTCACCCCTGTGGCTCGCCTCCTCCTGGAGCGCCGTTATCTCCTTCCTGGCGAGACACCGCACGGCCTCTTCAACCGGGTCGCCGAGGCCGTGGGCGGCCCGGCACGGTCCCGCGAGTTCTTCTCGCTCATGGCAAGCCTCAGCTTCCTCCCGAACTCCCCCACCCTGATGAACGCAGGCACCTCTATCGGGCAGCTCTCAGCCTGCTTCGTTCTGCCGGTGGAGGATAGTCTCGAAGGAATCTTTAGAAGCCTCACCCACATGGCGCTCATTCATAAATCTGGTGGGGGAACCGGGTTCTCGTTTACCCACCTCCGTCCCCGCGGCGATATCGTCAGCGAGACGATGGGCGCCGCAAGCGGGCCGGTCTCGTTCATGCGGGTCTTTGATGCGGCGACCGGGGCGATCAGACAGGGCGGCCGGCGTCGGGGGGCGAACATGGGGGTGCTTGCTGCCTCCCACCCCGATATCGAGGAGTTTGTCACTTCAAAACAGACCGAAGGCCTCTCAAACTTCAACATCTCGGCTGGCATCGACGCCCGATTCCTCAGGTGCCTGGAGACCGGGGCGGACTACGAGCTCATCAACCCCCGCGATGGCAGCGTCTGGAAGAGCATCGATCCCCGAGCACTCTGGCGGCTGATCGCAACATCAGCCTGGGCCTCCGGCGAGCCGGGGATACTCTTCCTCGACGAGATCAACCGACGGAACACCACGCCGCATCTCGGACCTATCGAGGCAACCAACCCCTGCGGCGAGCAGCCGCTCTATCCCTACGAGAGCTGTAACCTCGGAAGCATCAACCTCGCCCGGTGCATCAGGAAACACGAGATCGACGAAGACCTGCTCACTACTGTTGTCAGGTGCGGCATCGATTTCCTCGATGCGGTCATCGACGTCAACCGGTTCCCGCTCCCCCAGATTCGGGAGCGGACCCTTGCCACCCGTAAGATCGGCCTCGGGATCATGGGGTTTGCGGAGACGCTCATACGTCTCGGGATACCCTATGAGTCAGAGGAGGCGCTTCGGTTTGCCGGGAGCCTGATGGCGGGCATCCAGACTGTGGCCCGGGAGCGGTCTGAGGAGCTCGGCGCCGAGAAGGGATCGTTTCCGGCGATTGAGGGGTCAATCTACTCCGGGGATATGCGCAACGCCACCGTCACCACCATCGCTCCCACAGGATCGCTCCACCTCATCGCCGGGACGACGAGCGGAATCGAACCAATCTTCTCCTTTGCCTACACCAGGACGATCGACGGGCAGCAGGTCAGTATTATAAGCGACCTCGTCCGGGAACTCCTGCCAAAGACGGTGGGAGGGAGGGACGTGGCAGCGCACGTGCGGCGCTACGGGACGGTCGAGGGCCTCCCTCTTGCAGCCCATATCCGCGATCTCTTCAAGACAGCCATCGAGATCGCACCGGAGCATCATGTGCGGATGCAGGCGGCGTTCCAGGAGCACGTGGACAACGCTGTCTCAAAGACGGTAAACCTCCCCAACACCGCAACCGCCGAAGACATCGCCCACATCTTCTCTCTTGCTCATGATCTCGGGTGTAAAGGTATCACCGTCTACCGCTATCAGAGCCGGCCTGATCAGGTTCTCTCCCGGGGATGCGACGTCTGTATCATTGACGAATGACCAGAGCGATCGTGAAGATACCTCGACCCTGAAGGCCCGGACGACCACCACGACGCCTGAACCTCCCATCCTCGCTCATCTTGCCGCTCTCGCCCCGGTCGTCGCCGGGGTGCTGAACCGGCCCCCCTCACTCTTCACTCCCGCCGGAGACCGATCTACGGGAAGGGCAATCGTTTTGGGGGAGTGCCGGCAGCCGCCGGTATCCCGCTGATCGCTCTGTTACAGCAATTCCTCCCCGAAGCGACCCCTCCTGCCGGCAGGTTCGCGGACTACGAGAAGGACGGCCGGAGAAGCCATTGAGGAGCGTCGATCCAAGAGTATATCCCGTTTAGGGGCAATCTATTGTAAACCTGAGATTGTCGAAGATTGTCGGAGGATTGTAGACAATATCACGACACCATCGGCCCGGGCGATCACGACGGACAGAGCGCTCCTCATCACCCACTTCTGCCACTCAAGCCCCGACGATATCAGAAGACCGACCCTGATCACTCCTCACTCCCGCCGTAGACCACCTGCCCGAAACTGATGCACCCGTCCCCGAGGGGGTACTCCCGGTTCATAACCAGCTCAAGCCCGGCCCCCACAACCTCGCGGCGGATCGTCTCTCTGATCGCCCGGTTATACGCCACCCCGCCCGAGAGCGCTACCCGGGGGATCCCCCGCTCATCAGCCGTCCGGATGGCCATCGCGGCGATGCCTCTCGCCAGATTATACTGGACCGATGCGGCGATATCGCGGACCCGCTCCCCGGCACGAGCCCGCCGGTACGCCTCCAAAAGGATCGAACGCGTCGAGAGGACCTCAACACCCGTCCCGTCGCGCAGGAACTCAAGATCCCAGGCCGACGCCCTCCCCGCGTATGCCGCCGCCTCAAGCTTCATCGCCGGTTCACCGTCGTAGGTCTGCTCCCGACAGACCCCCAGGAGCGCCGCAGCGGCGTCCAGCACCCGGCCGGTGCTCGATGTGGCGGCGACGTTCAAGCCCCGCTCCACCTGCCGGGAGAGGACGCCGAGTTCGATCTCGCTCCACCCCCGTGATACGAGCAGGTCATGGACCCCGTCAGTCGGCAGGATCCCGTACAGCATCCGTTCAGGGAACCGGGTCGCAAGATCCCCACCCGGCATCGGGACGACCTCCAGGTGGGCGACCCGATCGAGGTGGGGGACCTGCCCGGCAAAGACCTCTCCGCCCCAGACCGTCCCGTCGTCGCCGTAACCCACCCCATCGATCGCGATCCCGACACACTCCTCCCTGGTCGCAGCCGCTATATGCGCCCGGTGGTGCTGGACCGCGAGGAGTTCCGCCCCGGCCGCCTCAGCAACCTCCCTGGCATACCGGGTCGAGAGAAACTGCGGGTGGAGATCGTGGACGACCAGGTCGTACCGGGCGCCAACAAGCCCCCTGAGATTCTCCACCGTCTCCTGCAGGTAGGCAAGGGTCCTGGGATTCCTGACGTTCCCGACGTGGGGCGAGGTGACGCAGAACCCTCCCAGGTAGATAGAGATGTTCGAGTTCAGTTCCGGGCCGACACCCAGGATACACTCATTACCGAGGTCGATCGCAGCCCGCTTCGGGGCAAGTCCCCGCGAGAGCCTGATGATATACCCGTCTCGCACGACCGAGTCATCGCACCGGTTGACGATCCGGCGGTCGTGAGTGAGGATGTAGTCCACCATTCCGGAGAGCCGATCGAGGGCGCTTGCGAGATCGGTGATCATCGGGTAACCAGGGAGATTCGCGCTCGTCATGACCAGGAGTCGGTGGGCGAGGTCCGCGAAGAGGAGGTAGTGCAGCCCCGAGTAGGGGAGCATGCACCCGATGGTGTGGAGCCCCGATATCGCTGGATGGGACGTGGGGTCCCGTTTTTCGAGCACCACGATCGGTCGGGCCCGGGAGTGGAGGATCCGCCGGTCCCTGTCTGATACAACCGCGATCCGCTCCACCTCCTCCAGGCTTGCCATCACCGCAAGAGGCTGCTCACTCCGACCCAGGCGGCGTTTCAAGACGCCTGCCGACTCCTCGATACAGGCGATATGAAACCCTCCGATCCCCCGGATGGCGACGATCGAACCCGCATCAAGGAGGGCTGCCGTCTCCCTGATGGGATCATTTGCCGCAATCGGTGTCCCGTCTGCCCGGAGCAGGGAGAGGCGTGGTCCACAGGCTGCACAGGCGATCGTCTGGGCGTGGTGGCGCCGGCAGGACGGATCGGTGTACTCGCTCTCGCAGGCAGTACACATCGGGAACGCCTCCATGGAGGTACGTTCCCGGTCGTAGGGGATAGCGTTGATGATACTGTATCGCGGACCACAGTTAACGCACGAGGTGGCCCAGTAGCCCTCGTACCGCCCGCCCGGTGTGAAGATATCGGCGATGCAGTCACCGCAGATGGCGACATCGGCCGGGATGAACCCTGAAAGGCTCCCTGAGCCGCTCTCCAGGATGGTAAAAGTATCAGGAGGATCCCCGCGCAGATCCCTGACATTGACGGAATCTATCCGGGATAACGGAGTCCCCCGGGACAAAGCCTCCAGAAATTCCTCAAAGCGATTCCCGAACGCATGGATCTCCACCTCGCTCCCAAGGTTCTTGACCGACCCTGTTATCCCGAATTCCCGCGCCTTTGCATAGACGAATGGGCGAAAGCCAACGCCCTGGACGATGCCCCGGATGATAATTATGCCGCGTGTACGCATCGAAAAATCAGCAAAAATTTATGGAGTTATACAGCGATATAACAATAGGGTATCGCATTGACGGGACATATTAAAATTCTCAATGATCCAGTGGACCTAGTCCCTCTTCTTATAACGTTCAACAACGCAGATTATAAAAGGATCTATGAACTCCTGAATAAGGCCTGGTTGACTGAGGAGGAACTCGCAGCATACGTAGACACCTCCACAGTGGCCGAGTGCCTCTCTATCCTCAAGAAGGGAAACCTGATCGAAGAACAGTGGCGGATGCCTGAGCCCGGACAAAAGCCGATGAAGGAATACCGGACGACATACAATAGATTCAGAGCCAGTTTTCAGTGCTCCATGAGCGACATCGGAGACCTGCTACACATCGCCGTCTCCAACGACGAAAGTCTCCGGGAGATTGTAGATTCGGTCGAACGAGAGGTTGCAGCGGGGACCTCCTCGATCGGTGATATATCCAGAAAACACGGGGTCAGCCCCACCTTTATTAGGGGGCTGGCCAAGCGAATCCCAAGCCTTGATGTGAAAGGACAGGGAATGGTGTTACTTGACCAACCTCGCTGAAGATCCGCTCTACGTGATCCTGCGCAGCAAACGTGAGTCCACCAGGTTCCAGATCCTGGTGGAGATCGCCGAGCACCAGCCATCCATCCGCCAGCAGGAGATCGCGGAGAAACTCGGCGTGACGCCGCAGGCCATCTCCGAATACATCAGGGAGATGGTGGATGAGGGGCTGGTTACCGCCCACGGCCGGGGTCGTTACGAGGTGACGAAGAGCGGAATCGAGTGGGTCCTGCGGCACGCCGAGGCGCTCGAATCCTATGCCCGGCATATCACCCGGGACGTCATCCAGCAGGTGGCGGTCTGGACGGCCATCGCCCGGGACGACCTCAAGAAAGGAGACACAGTCGGCGTCTTCATGCAGGACGGGTGGCTCTACGCGGCGAAAGAAACACATAGCGCCATGGGCCAGGCGACGATGGACGCCCGGGCCGGGGAGGATGTGGGTGTCGCACACTTAAACGGCATCATCGACCACGAAGAGGGGATCATCCATGTCTGCAAGGTGCCGCGGATCGAGCGGGGCGGGTCCCGGAAGGTCCGCACCGATCTCCTCCGCGCTGCTATCCGGGACGCGGATATGGTGGCCGCCGTGGGCCTCGAGTCATACGTGGCTCTCAGAAAGGCGGGTATCGAGCCTGATATGTTCTTCGGTTCCCGGGAGGGCGTCATCGAGGCGGCGTTCCACGGCCGGGAGTGCGCAATACTTATCGTTGATGAGGAGTTCACCGATTTCCTCAAACGACTGGAGACAGTAGGACTCACCTACACGATCCACGATATCACACCATGAAGGTCATCGTCCAGCCCCAGAAAGGCGTGTACAAACTCCTGTTCGTCGAGGAAGGCCGTGTCAGGTTGACGGGGTTCGTCAACCTGACGGCAACCCCGAAGGGCCATCGGCCAAAGAACTTCAAGGTGCGCAGGCGGGGCAGACAGCTCAAACCCACACCGACCCGGGACCTGATCACATTGCTTCGCCGGTCTTCGGTGCACCTCGCGGGGGAGAGTCCAGAGTTCGAATCGTTTCTTGCCGACCTCCAGATCCCTGTATCCAGGATCGATATCTGCCGGTTCTGCCAGCTAGAAGACCGTTTCACACCGATCGATAAGGCAACCGGTGTCCGCTACGGCGGGGAGTGGATCTGCCTGGAGTGCGCAAAGCGCGAGATGCGCCGGGAACTCGGGTATATGGGCAGGTTCGGGGGTTCGGTGCTCGTGCATCTCGAGAAACTTCTTGCCCAGGTCAGGGACCTCGACCGGGTGCTGGCGTCGGTGGGGCCTGAGAGGTTCGACCGGTCGCGGACCCTCTTCGACCGGTTGGAGGCACACGAGGTCCAGAAGACAACTCATATCACCGACCTCCCGCTGCCTCCCGCGTTTGCGAAGGCTTCCGGGGTCGAATACCTGATGCCAGTCCAGCAGCTCGCGGTCCAGGAAGGGCTTCTTGAAGGGCAGCACCTCCTGGTCGTCTCCGCCACCGCGAGTGGTAAGACTTTCATCGGAGAGATGGCAGGGATGAAGAACTTCCTCGAAGGGCGGGGAAGGATGCTCTTCCTGGTCCCGCTGGTTGCGCTTGCCAACCAGAAGTACCAGCGGTTCCGCGACCGCTACGGCCACCTGATGCGGGTCAGCCTGCAGGTCGGGGTGAGCCGTCTCAACCTCCCCGAGACCCGACCTGCAGGGGAGCGGGACATCAACGCCCCGGTCGTGGTGGGGACCTATGAGGGGATCGACCACGCGCTGCGCACCGGGCAGTCCCTGAAGGATATCGGAACCGTTGTCATCGACGAGATCCAGATGCTCGAGGACCCCGACCGGGGCCACCGTCTCGATGGGCTGATCGCCAGGCTCAAGCACGTTGCCCCTGACGCTCAGTTCCTCTACCTCTCTGCCACCATCGGGCTTCCCGGACTGCTTGCTGAAAAACTCCAGGCGAACCTGGTCCGCTACGCCGCCCGGCCGGTGCCGCTGGAGCGACACCTCCTCTTCGTCGAGCGGGCGAAGAAGATCGGGTTCATCAAGCAGATGGTCGCCGAGGAGTACAAGATCAAGTCATCGAAGGGTTACCGGGGCCAGACGATCGTCTTCACCAACTCCCGGGCCAGGTGCCACGTCATCGCAGATGCCCTCGGGAAGAAGGCCGCTCCCTACCATGCGGGGCTGGCCGCCCAGGAACGGCGGGACGTGGAGCGGCGGTTTGCAAACGGCGAGCTCGCCGCTGTTGTGACCACGGCAGCGCTTGCCGCCGGCGTCGATTTCCCGGCGTCCCAGGTGATCTTTGATGCCCTTGCGATGGGGATCGAGTGGCTCACAGTCCAGGAGTTCCACCAGATGATGGGCCGGGCCGGCCGACCCGACTTCCATGACCTTGGTCGGGTGGTCATCATGGCGGAGCCTGGCGGATCATACTCCCGGATGTCGCGGATGACTGAGGATGAGGTCGCTGTTGGCCTCCTGCGTGGCGAGATGGAGGAGGTCGCCCCTGAGTATGATATGGAGCAGAGTTCTGAGGAGTTTGTGGCGAACGCCGTGGTCTGCGGCGGCGACGAACAGCAGATCATCCGCATGAACCGGGTGATGGTCGGGACTCTGGAGCCGGCACTCCCGACGCTCCTCGATCACAACCTGGTCCGGCGGCGGGCGGGGCGTATCGAACTCACCGATATGGCGCGGGTGATGGCCGAGCACTTCATCGGCGTCGAGCGCCTGCTCAGGATCAAGGATCTGGTCCAGGAAATGGACGATGCAGCCGAGATCGTGGCTGAACTCGAGTGTGCCGGGGAAGAGGCGCCGGAGTGAGTTGTCGGGGAGGAGGGTACAGGACAGCCTCTCATCATTTCAGTCAGAGATGAGATCCGCGGGTGGAGACCAGGTAGTTCACCCAGCAGCCTCCTGGTCGATCCCCCGCATCATCACGGCAAAGACCACGGTCCCGAGGAGGCTTATCGCCCCGCCCACGTAGAAGACAGCCTCAACACCGATGAAATCCATGAACGCACCCCCAAGCAGCGGTGCGATGATCGTCCCGATGCCAAAGATTGTGTTGTAGGCGCCCATCGAGGTCCCCATCCCGATGGTCCGGCCCACATCGACCGTCAGGGCCATGATCGACGGTTGCTGGATGGCCCCCCCGACACCGATGAGACAGGTTATTGCGAGCAGGGCCCAGAACGAGCCTGAGAGGGGGATTGCGGCGAGTGCTACCGCTGCTATAGCCGACCCGGTGACGATCAGGGCGATCTTGTCCCCGGAATCGGTGATCCTCCCTATCGGCACCTGGAGGAGCGCCTGCAGGAAGGTGTTTACAGAGAGGACGACACCCACCTCGGAGGGGCTGAGCGCGATCGATGGGGCGAAGATCGGGATGAAAACCATCATACCCCCGCGGCCAAGAGCGCTGAGGAAAGAAAAGACCATGACCCCTCGCATGACCGGCAGCCTGAAGATCTCCTGAAACGAGGCGGATCTCCCGCCCGGGTTCCCGAGCGAACCCGGTTTTGCCTCAGGGAGGGAGATCGCGACAAGGAGCGTGGAGAACGCCGAGAGGGCGGCCATGACGTAGAAGACCGATGAGATCCCGAAGGCGTCGTTGAGAAACCCCCCGAGCAGCGGCCCCACCCCCATCCCGAGGAACATCGATATCGAGAAGTTCCCCATGTGACTCCCCTCCTTTCCCTTCTCGGAGAGGTCTGCGATGTAGGCCATGGCTACCGGGACGACCATGGCTGATGCGATCCCGTGGGCGAAGCGGACGGCAGTGAGCGAGTAGACGCTGCCGGCGATGAGGTAGGCAAGCGAGAGCACCGCGTAGGCGAACATCCCGATGAGGATGATCCACTTCCTCTCCCGCCGATCCGATATCCGGCCGATGATGGGCATGAAGAACGACCGGGAGAGAGCAAAGGCTGAGAAGATGATGCCAAGCCAGATGCCAGTGGCGCCCAGGTTCTCCGCGTAGATGGGAAGCAGCGGGCTTACGACACCGAGCCCGAGCATGGTGGCAAAGACGGAGATGAATAAGACGTTATAGATGCGCCTCGCGGTATTCATGAACGATGCACCAATATGAGAGAGAAATTTAGTAAAATATGTTAATTATATTCAGACTTATATGTTGGCCCGGTTGCAGGCCAGATCACGCCCGCCTCGCGACGCAGCACCACCGATCGTAGATGGGGTCGCGCCGATTCTCAAAGACTCTGGCGTCCCACTCCTGGTCGATGCACCACCCTTCCACCAGGGCCGCCTCTGCCCCGGTTCTGACGGTGATCAGCGCCTCATCGGTAAGGGCGAGCAGCCCGACGACGATCGCCTTCCAGAGGGGGGCGTTGTAGGAGTAGATCTCCCCGGCCATAAAGATGGCCCCGAGAGGCGCCGGAGCGATATAGCAGGACGCCTCCCGTGCATCGATACACATCGTCTCGGCCGGCGCAAGGCGGCCCCGGGAGAGCCCAAGCGCGAGAAGCGCCGGGTCGTTGTCGTAGGCGAGCGTCTGCATCCCTGAAGCCCGAAGGGCCACACTGCCGATACCAGACCCACAGCAGCAGTCGAGACAGAGGGCCCCGGGCCGGTCGCCCCAGACCTCGCCGATGAGATCGCGGAGTTTTCCTTTCCGGGCCGGGGAGAGATCCTCAAAGGCCGGGAGAACGTTTTTGCAGATATCAAGGCTGTAGTACTCACGGACCGCCGAGAGCCACACCGCCCGATCCTCCTGGTAGATATCACCGCCGACCTCCTCAAAGCACTCGATCGCCGCGAGCGTCGGGGGCCGGAAGAGGAACGAGACAGCGTACCACCCGGATTCATCATGCAACGCGAGGGCGATCGGCTCCTCCTCCTCGTCGATCAGGAGACGGGCCTCATCCGCCACCACTTCCAGCAGGAGGGCTGTGTAGGTATCTATCGTCAGTTCCGCAAACGACGGCTCGACCAGCCGGCACCTGTCAACCTCAAGAATTTCTGCAACTTTCACTTCTCTCGCCTCTCTATCTTCAGGCCCCCTGGTGCCCGGATGACCCCGTCCACGCGGGCATCCTCGTGCAGGGTGAGGCCCCGGCAGGAGACGTTCCCGAGGATGTGCGCATCCCGCTCGATCACCACGTCGCCGTCGCTCTGGATGTCGCCGTGGATGATCGAACCCCGGGCGATGCTTGCGTCCCCCTGCACGTGGAGACTCCCAAAGATCGTCGTCTCCTCCTGGACTGTGATCGCCCTGGCACGGATGTTCCCGTGCAGCCGGCACCCCGACCCCACGGTCATCTTATCCGGCACCGAGAAGGTCTGCGTATTGAGGACGGCGCCGCCCGGGATCATCAGCGGTGTCCTGGCCGGTGTCTCCTCATCACCGAAGAGTTTCTCGAGGACGGCATCCAGCTCGTCCTCCTTCTCAATCCCGAGGACGGCCACGAGGTACATCACGATGTAGATGATGACCGGCATCGGGTTCCTGATCGAGATCCAGCCCTTCGCCTCAAACCCGCGCTCGATCTGGACGTTGTCGCCGATATCGAGATCGCCTCTGACGACCAGTTTACCCAGGATCTTCACGCCCTCGCCGAGGTAGGCATCCTCCTCAACAACGACGTCTCCGCTGATCTCGCACCAGTTATCTATCCTGGCATCCCCGCTCGCCATGATGTTGCCGTTGATCTTGCAAAATTCGCAGACCACAATCTCTTTGCCTGAAAGACCGTAATCGATCCGGCACCGATCCGCGATGACGATATCCTGGTCGGTCTTGAGCATCCTCTCCTGGAGCTCGGTGTGATCCGGGAGGGTGCAGCCCCTGATCCAGTCGTGGTCCCCTGTCGGTTCCATTTACCTGGTATAATCTTCATGCGCCATACTTATGACTCTTATTAATTAGATCCAGGATGATCGGCATGATATCACAACCCCTGATACGGTTGAGGCCCCCTTCCGCACATGAGACCTCATCGAACCGGACGGTCCGGTCAACCCTGACCCCCGGACCTCTGATGACAACCGGCACCGGGTCGGCGCTGTGGTCCCTGACCGAGCAGGGGGTGCTGTGGTCGGCACAGATAACGAGCAGGGTATCCTCCGGGAGAGCGAGCAGAGGCTCGAGGGCAGCGTCGATCACCTCGATGAAATCCCGTTTCTGGACCACATTGCCGTCGTGACCAGCCTCGTCCGCACCCTTGATGTTGAGCAGGACAAAGTCTTTCCGCTTAAGTTCCCCAAGCGTCGCCTCCACCTTGGCGTCCAGATCTGAGTCGACCGATCCGGTCGTCCCGGGCACCGGGATATGCTCAAGCCCCACGACCTTCCCGATCCCGGAGATGAGCGTGGCCGCGGAGATGACGCTCCCGGAGAGTCCATAACGTTCCTGGAAATTTGGGAACGTGCCCATCTTCCCGGCGCCCCGGATCAGGAGGAAGTTTGCGGGGGGCAGCCCTTCTTCCACCCGTTGAGCGTTCAGGGGATGGGCGGCGAGGATCTCGGCTGACTGGCTGATGAACTCGTTGCAGGCGCGAGCGGTCTTCTCATCCGCGGGATCGTCGGAACAGGCCCGGATCGGGAGCGGTCTCACCCCTTCCTTCTTCGGGTCATTGGACGAGACCCGGTCGCCGAGACCTTCACCAATGAGGGCGAGGGCAGCCCGGTGTCCGGCGCCCGACTCAAACCTGAACCCGACGCCGAGCGCCGAGAGGTCCACGCCCTCGCGGATCGCCGCAGAGAGCGGCCCTGTCCCTGATATCCGCCCGGCCCGGCGGTCGATGATGAGACCGTCCCTGTCGACGGTGGCGAAGTTGCACCGAAACCCGATCATCCCGGCGGTCATATGGATGCCGGTCCCCTCGGCCTCGAGCGGACCCCGGCCGGTGTAGTAGTCCTGCGGCGGGTAGCCGAGCAGCGCGAGGTGGGAGGTATCCGATCCCGGCCGTATGCCAGGGGCGATGGTATCCATGATCCCGCATACGCCCTCTGCTGCCAGCTGGTTGAGGACCGGAGTCTCTGCGGCGGAAAGAGGAGTCAGTCCGTTGAGTGCTTCACAAGGACGGTCAGAGATCCCGTCCAGTACCAGGAAGAGCACCTTCTCTGCAATCATCGGGTAGAGGTGAGATCCCGAACCTGATTACTCTTCCCGGTGGAGGGTCACGGGGCTATCCTCTTCCCGCGCCGCCACGCAGACCTCACCAGGCACCGTTCAGCGTGGCGGAGCGCCTCTTTCGCGAGGGTGTCGCCGCGTTCGCGGCAATCTTCCTCACAATTAGTCATGACGAGGATGTTGGTCGTCTTGATCATATCGGCGGAGAGGCAGCGGATCTCTGTTGCGAAATCTTCTGCCACGACTGTCTCCACGTCGCGTACGATATCGTACAGCTGGTGCGAGTACCGGTCGAGCAGCGCGTTTGCAGCCGCGACCCAGGCTTCACCGCTCCCCTGGTCCCGGAGGGCGGTCCACTCCTTGTGGAACTGGATGAGCACCCGCCTGATGATCCCGAGGGCCATCACCTGCCGCTCTTCCGGAGGCCCCGAGCAGAGGACTATCTGCCGTGTCTGCCGCGCGCCCCCATTCTGCTGGTAGACTGTCATGGTCATCACCTCCCCTGTGGTCTCTCCAGGTGAGGATATGCTGATCATGTGGCATATACCTTCGTACGGGATCGCGGAGACGGGGATGACCCGTGATTGAAGGTAATGGTTATCGAGAATTGATGCCCCCCGGCGGGTGTAATAATGCACGAAATGACGTGGTTTCAGGAAAAATAGGTTGAACAGCCGGCCTTATACGGTTGCGATCTGTTCAACTTTAGATTTGGTTATCTCAACCCGACGTATCGGATAGATCGTCTTGACGATCTTAAAGATGTCCCGTGCCATATCACCAGAGACGATATCCTTAATCAGGGTCTCAAGATCGCTCTCCGCCGCCCGGGCAGAGAGAAACTGTGAGATCGCTTGTCGCACAGCATAAACCTGGCTCTGGTCTGCCCGTGATAGGGTGAGACAGACGACCGTCACCCGCAGGAGTTTGCCGTCCTTGCTGATGATCGGGTGGATGGTGTCGATACGAGATGCCCGCCGCTTGACCATCGACCGCAGGTAGTCCCGGGTCACCTCGTGACCGATGAACTCGGTGTAGGCGGCGTCCCCGGCCACGTTATTAATCTTAAACTTCATCTTGATGTGGGACTTGGAGTAGTCCTGCAGCACTTCGCCGAGCGTCGCGGTCACAACCCGGCCGATCATGTTCTCGGGATCGGCCGAGATGGTGTCGCCAATCTCAACTTTGCCGAAGGCTTCTGGCGCATACACCCGGTACCACTTCTTGGCCTTCCAGCCTTCCACCCTTCTTCCAACCTGTTTCTTCTTTGCCATGCAATCACTTTTTTCTCTGTTACATCTATTTTACAGCCTTATTGACCCGTAATGCGCTTCCTGACCGCCCTGTGAACCGGTTGACCTGGAGACGCAGGTGCAGACATCCTCTGCTATTGCCAGATTCATGAGGTAGTCGTCTACCGATGCGATGATCGACCGGAGCCCGGCCCCCTTGATCTCGGCCCGCACACCTTTCTCTGTCGGGAAGGTCCGCATCAACGTGAGGTTGTCGGGCTCCAGTGCCGCTGCCACGCAACCGGGGTGGCGGTGCGGCGTCTCGATGCTTCCTTCGACCCGGATCATGCGGGAACCGCCTCTAGGAGCTCCTGTCTGAACCGATCCACCTGGTCGATCCCGACCAGGGCGCCGGCCCTCCGGTGGTGTCCACCGCCCCGGCCTCCGCAGGTTTCCGCGATCGTTCGCATCAGCGCCTCGAGGTCGAGGTCGACGCCAGGCGGGCAGCGTGCCGATACGGAGTAGTGGTCTCCCCTCTGCCCGATGACGAAGACAGGGCCGTCCTGAACGAGGTCGTTTGCGAGCGCGTCCGCGACATCGCTCGTCACCGATCCGTCGGTCACCTCAAAGAGGGCGATCCTATCGTCCAGACGGCGTGCCCCGTGGATGCCGGTGATGACCGCCTGCCGGTAGCGGATGGTGATCTCCCAGGCCTCCTGCAGCCCGTAAGTCGAGCGGAGGCAGAGCGATGCACCGATATCCCCGGACCCCGCCTTACCGCAGGCGTCAACGACGGCGGCAAGGTTCGCGGCCTCGTCGATGACCTCTCTGCCGAGGTTGTAGGTGGTACCCCAGATCCCGTAGATCGCGGAGAGTGATGCTTCCGGGGCAGCCGCAAGGACGATCCGGGAGAGGAGGGACTCGCAGTCCACGTCGTCCTCATCGGTGACCTGCGTGACCAGCGCCCGGACGGCGTCACGCTCGCCTGAGAGACCGGGAAGATAGGGGTTTACGGCGAGCGCGAGCTGCTCGACGAGTCCTCTCCCCGGGAGGCGGAGACCGCGTCGGGGTGTGATGAACCCGTTTGCAATGCCTTCGTTGGATATATCGCGGTTCGGCCCCTCGAGTTCCTGGCGGTCCCCGAGAATGCCAAGGAGCGCAAGCCCCGCGAGGTCCCGGTTGTCCCCCATACGCCGCGCGACGAAGTATGCCGCACCGGCAGCCGAGAGGTTCCGGTCGCCGTCGATGCCCGCAAGGCGCGGGTTGACGTGATAGTCCCCTTCGAAGTGAGGCAGGTGGTGGTCCACCACCATCACATCATCCGGGAGGTCAGGGAGCGCTGACCCGAAGTCGCAGAGGAGCACGCTGCTGTTGCGAGGAACGTCTGCTGTGGTGATGCTTGAGCGAATCCTCAGCCGGAACCGCCCGCCCGCGCGGAACATGGCGTGGCAGAGGATGGATGCCGCGGCTATGCCGTCGGCATCATGGTGCGCCAGCACCTCCACAAACTCCTGCTCGAGCAGGTGGTCGGCGAGGCTTGCAGCAGCGGCGTCAAGCGACATGGGTCATCTCATCAGCGGGAGAGCAGGATCTCCGCAGCCTCCGGTTTGTAGGTCCAGCCTTTCGGCATTTTCCCGGACTTTACGTAGTACCTGGCGAGCCTGCGCACCTTGGATTCAGTGATCTGGAGCTGCCGGGCGTTATGAACGTCCTTCTTGTTCTCAGCGAGGTGTTTCCTCAGCCTGAGCGCTTTCTGCATCAGGTTCCGCAGGTCTTCGGGGATCTCAGATTCAAGGTCGTTCTCGCGAAGGATCTGATTCACGCGTTTGCCAGTGGCGAGCTTGACGTCAGGGACGCCGTATTTGTCCCGCAGCACAAGGCCGATCTGGCTGCTCGACATGCCGTCCTTGCGGAGTCCAATGATGATCTTCTCTATCTCCGCCGCGTCCGTGTTGGACCACTCGGGTGCTTCCTTCCGGTAGGGTCGGACGGAACCGCTGGTTCCACGACGCCGAGCGTACATTCTTGCCATTTATACACCTCCGTTAGATACACTATGTTAAGTCCAGAAAAGAGTCCTTTGACTGACTATTCTCTGTAATCCCGAGCCCTCGCGGGCAGTGCGTGGGAGCACGTCGGACTTACCATAGCCAGCACATAATGTGCTGCAACATGTTCTCCGGGATGTATCTTAAGGGTATCGGGGAGGTGTGCGGGCTCAAACGTTCGAGGACGGTTTGTGGAACGTTGCAAGAAGAGGGGCCCGTGCATGGGGCAGCCATAACGGTGGTTCTGCCCGCGCTATCTCACAGAGAGACGAGCCGAATGTTTATCATCTCGGGGATCAACATATGATGGTACCGGAGCGATAGTAGTCTAGCGGTAGGACAGGGGCTTCCCAAGCCTCTAGCCCGGGTTCGATTCCCGGCTATCGCATGGGTGTATCTTTTTTCCGGCATTTCGCGGAGCTGTTTTCTCTATCACCGCGCCCGGGTTGTCGTACCTGGCCGAACCGCAACTGATGCGTTGCGTTTGGCTTAGAACAGACCTTAGATTCGGGGGTGAGTCTCGCCGGGGCCGGTATCCCGCACCTAGCGGTGTTGCACCCGGTCTGCCGACTCTCATCCCTGAAGTGGTGGGCCTTTTGCCTGTTTTTTCGTAAGGTTAATCTCCCCCCTCTCCGAATACAGGGATGAGCAGGAATGGATGACATCACTCCGGCTGATGTGTTGTGTCACAATCAGGTTGTTCAGGAGTACTAGGAAGGAAGGTTCCTGCTTGGGGAGATAAGGAGAAGAGTGTTCCCCACATGCGTGGGGATGAACCGACATTTCGAAAAGTATAAATACTTTCGAGTATGTGTTCCCCACATGCGTGGGGATGAACCGTGTTCCACCAAAACCTGCATCAATCCATCCTCGTGTTCCCCACATGCGTGGGGATGAACCGAGGTTATTCGACCTTCTCCTCTTCCTCGATGGGTGTTCCCCACATGCGTGGGGATGAACCGACTGTGGTATTTTGTGTCCAAAATGCTGCAATGTGTTCCCCACATGCGTGGGGATGAACCGTTCTCCGGGGCATATGAGGCGTACGGGCTCGTGTGTTCCCCACATGCGTGGGGATGAACCGAGAAAAAGAATGATTCTGGTAGACTATCAGATGTGTTCCCCACATGCGTGGGGATGAACCGGTGGTGGACTATCTCATATGTGAGATAAGAACGTGTTCCCCACATGCGTGGGGATGAACCGGAAGTCGCCGGGCGCTTCCTCCGTCTGTGACTGTGTTCCCCACATGCGTGGGGATGAACCGATCCGGGGCATGACCTTGATCGGCGCCTACGTGTGTTCCCCACATGCGTGGGGATGAACCGAACCGCTTGGTAAAACGCACGTAGTCGGCGATGTGTTCCCCACATGCGTGGGGATGAACCGATCATGAGAGACCTTCAGAACCTCTCATAACCGTGTTCCCCACATGCGTGGGGATGAACCGATCGGCGCGAAGGCAAAATCGACGTTCTCCATGTGTTCCCCACATGCGTGGGGATGAACCGGTCACACGTGCAGCCCGGGCAGTCAGCCCACCGTGTTCCCCACATGCGTGGGGATGAACCGCGGCCCGACCCCTCCGGTGAGGTCGTTCACGAGTGTTCCCCACATGCGTGGGGATGAACCGGAGAACGCGCGGTATACGACCGTGCAGTTCGAGTGTTCCCCACATGCGTGGGGATGAACCGTGGGATTGATATAGAACAAGTGAAGTAGAATAGTGTTCCCCACATGCGTGGGGATGAACCGCAAACCACACTCTATCGCAATAGTAGGCGTCGGTGTTCCCCACATGCGTGGGGATGAACCGCTAGCCTCATCGACGAACGGGAAGTCCCAGAAGTGTTCCCCACATGCGTGGGGATGAACCGTTTTCTCTTCAGGGCGAGTTCTCCCCGGGTGAGTGTTCCCCACATGCGTGGGGATGAACCGTATGGGGTCTCCCTATAGCGTTACCTGGAGGTGTGTTCCCCACATGCGTGGGGATGAACCGAACTCGAGAGTGCTAAACCTGCTCCGGGATATGTGTTCCCCACATGCGTGGGGATGAACCGCAGCGCCGCGACCTCGTCGACGTCGGCGATGAGTGTTCCCCACATGCGTGGGGATGAACCGAAATATCCAGAAAATCATTAATGCTAATCCGTGTGTTCCCCACATGCGTGGGGATGAACCGACAGCAGTACCGACCGGGATCTCGGTGCCGGGGTGTTCCCCACATGCGTGGGGATGAACCGTTCCTCCCGCCAAACCGATTCGTACAGATCTGGTGTTCCCCACATGCGTGGGGATGAACCGCTCGAGCCGATCAAGACCTCCGGTGTCACGACGTGTTCCCCACATGCGTGGGGATGAACCGGCTATATGTTGTCCATCTCATGTATGAGATAGGTGTTCCCCACATGCGTGGGGATGAACCGCAGTCCCGGTCACCCGGCCTCGTCACATCCGCGTGTTCCCCACATGCGTGGGGATGAACCGGCACCCCTGGGTCTCTCTTTTCGTAAATGCACGTGTTCCCCACATGCGTGGGGATGAACCGATGGAGAGTTATATTGTGACCATTGCGGTAAAGTGTTCCCCACATGCGTGGGGATGAACCGAACGGGATCATGATGTCGACCGGATCCCCGTCGTGTTCCCCACATGCGTGGGGATGAACCGGCACCGGAGGAGGTGCTAGTACCAAAAACGCGGTGTTCCCCACATGCGTGGGGATGAACCGGCACAGTTCTTACTCTGATGCACTAACAGAACGTGTTCCCCACATGCGTGGGGATGAACCGAGTATGAAGATGGAAAATATAAGACATATTATGTGTTCCCCACATGCGTGGGGATGAACCGGAGCAGGTCATGGTCGGCGCATACAAGGCCTGGTGTTCCCCACATGCGTGGGGATGAACCGGCGTTCCGCACCCCGGGGTGGAGTTTCGAGATGTGTTCCCCACATGCGTGGGGATGAACCGACACTTTCCTTTGAGATTTGGTGATTTGTGTTGTGTTCCCCACATGCGTGGGGATGAACCGATAACGAGTAGGCAGCCCCACCCAAAGCACCTGTGTTCCCCACATGCGTGGGGATGAACCGCCAGAAGGCCGGACCACCCGGACCGGGAGCCTGTGTTCCCCACATGCGTGGGGATGAACCGGCACAGACCGTCGTCGTCTCGTGTGAATGGATGTGTTCCCCACATGCGTGGGGATGAACCGAACTCCGAAAGACTCTGCCCTCCATATCCCTTGTGTTCCCCACATGCGTGGGGATGAACCGAGCACCAGGCGCACCAGGTGGAGGTGATCGAGGTGTTCCCCACATGCGTGGGGATGAACCGCCGTCTCCGCACATCAGCGGGCCGTCTCCGACGTGTTCCCCACATGCGTGGGGATGAACCGGCAGGCCGCCGATCGGGTTGCCGTTCGCATCAGTGTTCCCCACATGCGTGGGGATGAACCGATGGATTATCTGTAAGGAAATCATCAGAATTTGTGTTCCCCACATGCGTGGGGATGAACCGGTGTTGAATGCGCTTGAGTCCAGTAATTGAATGTGTTCCCCACATGCGTGGGGATGAACCGAAAATGCATTTGTGGGGCAACGTGCCCCACGAGTGTTCCCCACATGCGTGGGGATGAACCGCCTAACTAATACTATAGTGACCTATAGAGCACGTGTTCCCCACATGCGTGGGGATGAACCGTCATGATAGATCGTGATAGATAGGTAACATACGTGTTCCCCACATGCGTGGGGATGAACCGTTTGCTAAAGAAGGGTATTATTTCGGTTCTCAGTGTTCCCCACATGCGTGGGGATGAACCGTAATCAATATGGAGTGGTTTTGATGAGGTATAGTGTTCCCCACATGCGTGGGGATGAACCGAGGATGTAGTAATAAATTTGGAATGGGTTTAAGTGTTCCCCACATGCGTGGGGATGAACCGAAGATATGGAGGATGAAGAATGAAAGAAATTAGTGTTCCCCACATGCGTGGGGATGAACCGAAACATTATTGATGAAATTGAACAATGGTTAAGTGTTCCCCACATGCGTGGGGATGAACCGAACGGTTTAAAGCGGATATTGATGATATCGATGTGTTCCCCACATGCGTGGGGATGAACCGTATCACCTGTAAAATGCGTGCGCTTAAAACGCGTGTTCCCCACATGCGTGGGGATGAACCGTAGAATTGTTTTAGATTAAATGGAGTTGTTAAGTGTTCCCCACATGCGTGGGGATGAACCGACCCCGCCACCCTACCTCCGAAAGAGGTTTTCGTGTTCCCCACATGCGTGGGGATGAACCGATTATGATGATATTGATGATTTGATTGATGAAGTGTTCCCCACATGCGTGGGGATGAACCGATAGCCGGGGCCTCGTGCCCCTCAAGATGTGCGTGTTCCCCACATGCGTGGGGATGAACCGACTACTCCGAGGAGCTGGAAGAGTTGACCGCGGTGTTCCCCACATGCGTGGGGATGAACCGATGCTGGATAGGTATACTCTATGGATTATCGCGTGTTCCCCACATGCGTGGGGATGAACCGTCGTCGGCGAGGGCGCGGAACTTCGCCGCGAGGTGTTCCCCACATGCGTGGGGATGAACCGAGCGGCAACCTGTTCAAATTGATCGCCCTGGAGTGTTCCCCACATGCGTGGGGATGAACCGATCACCCTATGCGGTTTACCCTTACTATGCCGGTGTTCCCCACATGCGTGGGGATGAACCGGTCACGATGTTCACACCGGGCTGCAACCGCCAGTGTTCCCCACATGCGTGGGGATGAACCGGCCGCGGTGGCGTCGGTGACCGAGATCTTGATGTGTTCCCCACATGCGTGGGGATGAACCGGACTTCTACTGGTCGTACAATTCAAAAATCCTGTGTTCCCCACATGCGTGGGGATGAACCGAGATCGGAATTCCTTGAGTAGCTTCTGTTCCAGTGTTCCCCACATGCGTGGGGATGAACCGCTGATAGACTGGACCAGGTAATCGCCGGAGAGGTGTTCCCCACATGCGTGGGGATGAACCGATACCTGCTGGAAAAGACGCGTTCGCGAAGAAGTGTTCCCCACATGCGTGGGGATGAACCGTTCGACAATCCTATCACCTGGGTCTATCTCTCGTGTTCCCCACATGCGTGGGGATGAACCGAGGACTACCCGCCCTCCGGCGCCCAGGCGACAGTGTTCCCCACATGCGTGGGGATGAACCGGCCGATCTATCTCTGTCCGCGAAACGTGGAGAGTGTTCCCCACATGCGTGGGGATGAACCGGCCTTTGCACCGTCCTGGAGCATGCTAATGACGTGTTCCCCACATGCGTGGGGATGAACCGGCCTGGAACTGGTTCCGGCAGTCGAACTCGCAGTGTTCCCCACATGCGTGGGGATGAACCGGGGTTCGACTCCCCTCTGCGGCTTCCGACTCTGTGTTCCCCACATGCGTGGGGATGAACCGTGATACGTGACCCCTCCCTCGGCGGTTTCAAGGTGTTCCCCACATGCGTGGGGATGAACCGGCCGTCCGTCTTCTACAGGCAGCAGGATACTGGTGTTCCCCACATGCGTGGGGATGAACCGATCTTCTCTCCCCTGATAAGGATGCGCTCTATGTGTTCCCCACATGCGTGGGGATGAACCGGTCATGAGGAGGTTGTGCATTTCTGGGGTCAAGTGTTCCCCACATGCGTGGGGATGAACCGATTCTGGGTCCAGTGCTCATAGTGATGCGTGGGTGTTCCCCACATGCGTGGGGATGAACCGAAGAAGAACAAGAAACGCCGCGCCAGCCGGGGGTGTTCCCCACATGCGTGGGGATGAACCGTTCCCATTCGACGATTGGGAATATGTGAGGGTGTGTTCCCCACATGCGTGGGGATGAACCGTGCCTCAGCCAGCGCTTCCGGGTCGTATTCGAGTGTTCCCCACATGCGTGGGGATGAACCGACCGATAACAGGATCTCAAATCTTCGGCTGGTGTGTTCCCCACATGCGTGGGGATGAACCGGGCAGACGTTCGACCTGGCAGGGTTCCGGGACGTGTTCCCCACATGCGTGGGGATGAACCGACTGAAATAACAGGAGCAGACGTCCCGGAAGGGTGTTCCCCACATGCGTGGGGATGAACCGGCGTTGATTGTCAATTCACTCGATGCACCGGCGTGTTCCCCACATGCGTGGGGATGAACCGGGCGTACCGATCGGCAACTATCTCTCACAGTAGTGTTCCCCACATGCGTGGGGATGAACCGAAGGGGAGCCTATCTAAGGGTTCGCGAAACTGGTGTTCCCCACATGCGTGGGGATGAACCGAGCAAAATTAAACTAAATCTTTTTCATTTTAGGTGTTCCCCACATGCGTGGGGATGAACCGCGCGATCTCCTCATCTTCATATACTCCGTTCGGTGTTCCCCACATGCGTGGGGATGAACCGAGGCCAGACCCGCACGGACACGGCCGCGCATCGTGTTCCCCACATGCGTGGGGATGAACCGAACTCCTGATAATCCTGTTTGAACCGCTTGTAGTGTTCCCCACATGCGTGGGGATGAACCGATGCGGGTTGCGTGTTTCCTGATCGTCGAACTGTGTTCCCCACATGCGTGGGGATGAACCGGGCGGCGTATCCGTCGAGGTCGCAAAAGCGGCGTGTTCCCCACATGCGTGGGGATGAACCGTATCGGGCGGCATTTGAGCAGGCCGGGAAGGTGTGTTCCCCACATGCGTGGGGATGAACCGGAGCAAATCATCAACGGACTCAGATATAGCACGTGTTCCCCACATGCGTGGGGATGAACCGAAGAAGAGACGGAAAAGAGGAGAGGAGGAGAAGTGTTCCCCACATGCGTGGGGATGGGTGCTCCAGTGCCGGAACCCCGTACCCGGATACCGGTCTGTGCATTCTCTCCCTTCTATATCCTGATATCCCTGCGCCGCACCAGTTCAAAGAAACACCGGGCGCACGCCTCCGCATCGCGCATCGCGTCATGGGCGCCCTCACGCTCGCACGAGAAGAGAGTGCGATAGAGGTCATCGAGCGATAACAACCGCCGATTCCGGCCCGGGCGGCGGCCTGACGCCAGCATGGTGCAGACGCTCTTTTTCCCGGCAAAGGGGTCCGGTAACCCTTCCCGCCAACATTCCGCCGCAACCACGCCCTGATCGAAGCCCATATTATGGGCGACCACAACTTCAGCTCGCGCCATGTCATGAGAGAAGGCGCAAAGAGCGTCATAGAGCGCAACGCCGTCCCGGAGGGCCCGTTCCGTGGTGATGCCATGGATCGCCGTAGCTGATCCCGGGATGGTAAACCCCGCTGGGCGTACAAGCAGGTTCTGCCTCCCGCACTCGCGCCCCGAACCGTCGTAGAGGATCCAGGCTGCCTGGATCAGCCGCGGCCACCCACGACTCCCGGGCAGGTAGACCCTCCCGTGCCGCGGGAGACCGGTGGTCTCGGTATCGAAGACAAGCACACCTCTTTCCGTACGAAAACGGTCCATGGTCCTATGCCCCAGAGAAACGGGTCAGGCAGCGATACTGCGCTGAGTGGACACAGGAGGGGGGCTGGCCCGGACCGGTCTTCACTCGATCCCCTCCCCGCCGCCACCATCCGGCACCACCTCAAACCGGCAGTGATCGTAACCCATCGAGTAGCACCTGGTCTCGAGCGCCACCATCGGCCGGCCGTAGTGGCCTGAGAAGAGCGCCCGGAGGATCCCTGAGTCGAACGCGCACGCGGGCCTGCCGGTGACGGGCAGGTCTTCACACTCGAAACAGTCGTATACAAGGAGAGTCAACGGCTCTGTTCCGGCGACCTCGACCCGCCCGAGGCGGTGGTCCTCCCAGAACCGGGCGATGTTGGCGCAGAAGACCTCAGTCGCCGGGTCGGCCACCGCCGGGTAGAGTTCCTCTCCTACCCACTCGCCTGCCCGGGTGAGGAGCGGGTCAAGGAGGATCCCTTCCTGCATGAGGGCAACCCTGATCGTCCTGAAGATCAGTTTGTAGAACGCGAAGGGGTCGGCCGACCCCGGGTAGTACGCCCCCACGTATGCGGAGAGCGCATCGGCTATCCGGTTCTCTGCCGAGACACTTCCCACGGGGTCACCGGTGAGAAAGAAGATCTTTCGCCTCGCGTCATCCGGGTCGGTTCGGGACCCGATCACACCCGCCGCTGCCAGTTCCTGGAGGTGTACCGAGACCGTCGACTTCGCCCTTCCTGCCAGCGTGACGATCTCGTCAAACGAATGCTCGCGTTGGCGGAGCGCAGCGAGGATCGCACGCCGAACCGGGTTTCCGACCGCCCGCGCCCCTTCTGGCGTTGAGTAGATGTCGATCTCCCGGATCGGGCCCGGCCGCCCGGGTTTCCCCTTGCCGTCTATCCCATCATTCATAGAATAGGATCGAAAGGAAGATATATCAAATGTACTAATATAGTAGAATGTTCGTAAACATTGGAACTAAAGAGGGGATAAAAATGTTAGCAACAAAACTTGTTCCCGGCGTTCATTGGGTCGGGGCAATCGACTGGAATCTGAGGGAGTATCACGGCTACACGCTCCCGGGAACGACCTACAACGCATACCTCGTCCAGGGCGATAAGACCGCGCTCATCGACAGCGCCTATGCGGGGTTCGAGGACCAGATCCTCGGCCGGGTGGCATCCATCTGTGACCCGGGCAAGATCGACTACATCGTCTTGAACCACATCGAGATGGACCATTCCGGCTGCTTGCCCACGCTTCTGCGGGAGATGCCCGGGATCCCGATCTACTGCACCGAGCGGGCGAAGACCGGACTTGCACGCCACTACGACACCAGCGGCTGGAACATCAGGGTTGTTAAAACCGGCGATACCCTCGACCTCGGCGGTAAGACGCTCACCTTCCTCGAGGCCCCGATGCTCCACTGGCCCGACTCGATGTTCACTTACCTCGCGGAAGACGCCATCCTCTTCCCGAACGACGCCTTCGGACAGCACATTGCAAGCGCCGCCCGATTCGACGATCAGCTCGGAAAGGACGAGGCGTTCGCCCACGCACAGAAGTTCTTCGCGAACCTGATCATACCGCTCGCGCCGAAGGTCTTGAAGAAACTCGACGAAGTCGGGAAACTCGGGATCCGCATCGACATGATCGCGCCGAGCCATGGCATCATCTGGCGGTCGTACGCCGCCGATATCCTCAAGGCCTACACCGACTGGAGCCAGGGCGTTGCGAAGGATAAGGTCACGATCGTCTACGACACCATGCACGGCTCGACCACGATGCTGGCCCAGGCCATCGCCGAGGGTGTCATGGTTGAAGGAGTCGACGTCCGGGTCTGCCTCCTCCGCGACGGCCGCTACGAGGGGACGCACAGAAGCGATATCGTCACAGATGTCCTCGACTCGAAGGCCGTCCTCATCGGGTCGCCGACGCTCCAGGACGAGGTCCTCCCCACGGTGGCCGGGTTCCTCAGTTACCTCCGCGGGTTACGTCCGGGCCGCCTCGGGGCAAAGAAGATCGGGTGCGCGTTCGGGTCACACGGTGGCATGGGCGGTGCGGTCGCCCAGGCTGAGGAGGCCCTGAAAGCGGCCGGTATCGAGGTCATCGAAGGCGGGTTCCATGTGAACTACCGCCCTGATGCCGACGAACTCGCGCGGGCCTATGAACTCGGACGAAAGGTGGCACGAGAGATCCGCACCCGGTGATCTCCGACCCCATCCATTGCATCCTCCAACAATATCAGAGACATCCGGCGGATTTTTCGGGGTTTCATCCCCCGGACGCCCCACAATATGCCGGATAAATCGTCCCGATACCCTTTTTTCACCCTGCCGGTGCGCCAATCCCACGTCTCATCCAGGCAAACGCCACAAGCGCCCCGACCTGCATCACCACCAGGAACCCGACGACAAGCGGAACGGCGACCGTGTAGGCCCACCCGATGACGGTGCTCCCGACAAACCAGGCAGCCCCGTAGATGGTATTGAATATCCCGTAGGCTGTCCCGCGTTTACTGATGTGGGTGTAGTCAGCGACAGCGGCCCGGAGGATCGTCTCCTGTGCACCCATCGCCGCGCCCCAGAGCGCTACGGCGGCAAGGGCGAGGACACGGTCCGTCCCGAAGGCAAGGAAGGGAATGCCAATGGCAAGGAGCGGCACGGAGAGGAGGGTGACAAGCCCGAACCGGTCGTATGCCCGCCCGATCGCGAGAGCCGCGACGGCGTCGACGCCCATGGCGACGGCGTAGAAGAGCGGGATCTCTGCTTCCGGGACCGTGCCGGTGACGGTGAAGTGGTAGGCTATGAGCGGGAAGGCCGCAAATCCTGCCATAGTGAGCGCGGTGAAGACGCCGTAGGGAAGCAGGGATCCGGGGAGGGGGTTGGACCGGAATGCAGGGCCGCTGTCCTCGAGCGACGTCGGTTCAGGCGCCCAGCGCCGGGCAACGAAGAGGGCGAGGATCATCAGCGCAAACGGGATGGTGAGGAGGGCAAAACCGCCCCGGTAGTCCCCTTCTGCAAGAAAGATGGCGGCAAAGATCAGCGGCCCGATGATCGCCCCGACCTGGTCGAGGGCCTCGTGCACAGCAAAACCCCACCCCCTGCCGACCGTCGCGGTGGCGTTTGCGAGGATGGCGTCCCGTGCCGGCACCCGGACACCCTTTCCCACCCGCTCCAGGATGAGGAGGAGCGCGGCGACCTCCCAGGAGCCGGCGAGCGCGAGGAGCGGGACCGCAGCGAGCATCCCGTAGCCGATGAAGGTGATCGCCCAGTAGTGCCGCGTGGTGTCAGCCAGGTACCCTGAGACCAGGCGGAGGGCGTAGCCGAGAAATTCGCCAAGCCCCGCGACCACCCCGACGGCGAGAGCACCAGCACCGAGGATGTAGAGGTAGGGGCCGGAGACGCTCCGCGCCCCCTCGTAGATGATATCGCCAAAGAGGCTTACGATACCAAAGAGGATGATTACGGTGTAGGCTGCCCGGTGTCTACCGTCCATGATGAGATTTTGTCATTTATCACCCATAACCCCTTCCGTACCCATCCACAAACACCGGCGATGCGCCCGATCCAGACCAGCCCCCTGCCTCCTTACGCCGGGGAGCGACACTGATCCCGGGCACACCGAAAACCTATAACCCTTGTGAAATCCAAATTTATCTATTAAGACGGATATGACCCGAAATATCCCGTTAACGAAACGATCAGAGAGCCTCCGAATCTCCAGTGGGACAAGAGCATGACCAGCGATACCGATATGTATGCCCTGAGTATCATCACTGAGAACAGGGCCGGCGTCTTGCGCGACGTGGCCACAGTGATGGCAGACTACCAGGCAAACATCCAGATGATCCAGCAATCGATCCTCACCACCGGGCCGAACACCGGGAAGGCTTACCTCTACTTTGAGTTTGAGGAGTGCGGCGATCACGGAAACCTTATCGCCGACCTTGCGCAGATACCATCCGTCATTGCCGTCACAACCTACCCGCCGTTTTCCCGGATATTCGGGTCGAGGGTGATCATCATCGGCGGCGGCGCACAGGTGGCGCAGGTGGCGATGGGCGCCGTGAACGAGGCGGATCGCCACAACATCCGCGGCGAGCGGATATCGGTGGATACGATCCCCCTCGTCGGCGAGCAGAACCTTGCGCTCGCCGTGGATGCAGTGGCCCGGCTCCCCCGGGCATCCATCCTGGTGCTCGCCGGATCGCTGATGGGGGGCGAGGTCTCGCGGGCCGTGGACCGGGTCAGGCAGGCAGGCATCCCGGTGATCGCTCTCAAGATGGCCGGCAGCGTCCCGCAGCATGCCGACCTGGTCGTGACCGACCCTATCCAGGCCGGCGTCTTTGCCGTGATGCACGTGAGTGGCAAGGGCGTCTTTGATATTAATCGCGTGCGTGGTCGTGAATTCTGATGGATCCCATCGATATGGCAGTCCGGGTGCTGCGGAGGGATGGACTCATCGTCTACCCCACCGAGACGGTTTACGGTCTCGGGGCAGATGCCCTCTCCGAGGATGCGGTGCTGAAGGTCTATGAGGCCAAGAACCGCCCGCTCTCGAATCCTATCTCGATCGCGGTCTCAGATATGGATATGCTCGATGCTGTCGCGGTGGTGGACGACACCGCCCGGGCCTTCATCGAGCGGTTCCTGCCCGGCCCGGTGACGGTGGTCCTGCCAGCGAAGTCCTGCCTCCCCGAGATTCTCACCGGCGGCACCGGGCTCATCGGCATCAGGTGGCCTGATCATGAGGTTGCGCTCGCGATCATCGCGCGGTTCGACTCCCCGATCACTGCCACCAGCGCGAACGTGTCTGGCGAAAAACCGCCGTCCAGGCCGGGGGACGTCCATGTCCCCCACGACTATCTGGTCGACGATGGGAAACTTCCCGGGACGCCGAGCACGGTGGTGGACCTGACCACCCGGCGTATCCTGCGGAGGGGTGCAGAATGGGAAGCTGTGGAAGCATTCCTGAAGACGCTGCGGTGATCCATGAAACCAGTACGACTTCGTGACTTCATCGAGGACCGGGAGGGTTGCATCTACGCGGTCTCGAATTATGACAACCACGACCGGATCGGGTGCATCCTCCGTTACGTCCCGGAGCCGGACGGAGAGCGGGTGAACCCCTCAGGCCGGCGGTATCGGAAATACGAATTTGCCGAATCTTTCGCATGGATCCGGGAGCATAAACCACAATACCTGGATATGGTCCACCGGGTGCCCTATGGCGACGTGATCAGGGTCTACAAACCCGAGGAGGAGATCGGGAATGTGGCGGCGAGGAACGTCAGGGTGCGGAGACTCCTCTCTCATTTTACCCTCCCGGCGGGCTCGTTCGGGTGTACGGGCTCGCTCCTCTGCGGCCTCGAGAACGAGGCCTCTGATATTGATATGGTGGTCTACGGCGACGCCTGGTTTGCCGCCCAGCGCCAGCTCCGGCACCTCGTGGAGACCGGGGTTATCCCTGCGATGAGCGAGGAGATGTGGCGGAAGGTCTATGAGAAGCGGGCCCCGGAGATATCGTTTGACGCTTTCGTTCTGCACGAACAGCGGAAGTGGAACCGGGGGGAGTTCGAGGGGACCTACTTCGATCTCCTCTACACCCGGGACTACGGGAACCTGGACGCGGTTCCCCCTGGCGCAGGCACGGTGCTTGGACGGGCGACGATCGAGGCGATGGTTATTGACGCTTCCCTCTCTTTTGATAACCCTGCGGTCTACACCGTGGACCACGACGAGATCTCCCGGGTGCTCTCCTTCACCCACACCTACTCGGGGCAGGCACTGGCGGGGGAGATCATCGAGGCGCGGGGTGTCGTGGAGGTGCACGGCGATGAGCGGTGGCTGATCGTCGGGACGACCCGGGAGGCGAAGAGCGAGTATATTCTCTCACTGACCCTGCTTGAGAGTCTGGGGTAGATCAGAAGAGGTCAGAGAGCCGTCTCGGGCCGGCCGTGCACCGCTCGAGGTGGGGGCAGCCCTCGCAGGGGGCACGGAGGGGGCGTTTCGGGATCTCGCCTGCGACGATCCGTTTTGCCGCCCGTATTGCCCGAATCATCGCCCGCCGGTCCCGGGGCTGCGGTTCGACGAACCGGCAGATGCCGCTTGCGACATACTCGACGTAGCCACCGGTGACGGTACCTCCGAGGGTCTCGCGCAGGCAGGCAACGTAGCAGGCGATTCTGAGCCGGTCGGTGCCGTAGACACCGGCTCTGGGGGCGGTGCTCGATCGGGTGATGGCGAACGTGCCATCCTCAAAGACCTTATCCACCCGGCCCCTGATGCCGAGGAGGTCTGACTCGACCGCGAGGTCGGTCTGGGCCGGTCTCTGCCAGGCCGCCGCCTGGCAGGCGCTGATGCACTCGTCGAAGACTTCCCTGGCCTCAGGGGGAGCGTCAGGGAGGATACAGAGCACCTCCTGCCAGATCTGCTCCGGGTCGAGCAGTTCCCCGAGGTGCGTGGAGACCTGTTTGCAGACGGTGTAGCGAGGTGACTCCGGGTGCTCATTAGACCGCTCGAAGTAGTAGCGCCGGGGACAGATGTGACAGGCGACGACGCCTGATACCGGGATATACTGCTCCATGTGTGACCTGACTCCCATTTTAGAATCAAAACCGGGCTGATCCCCGCCATTTCAATGGCGGGTTACAGACCGACCACCGATAAATACCGTTATGGGTATAGGTCGTTTTCGCCTACAATATTATTTACCACGACCTGCCGGAAGCATTGTGGAAGAAACTGGCTCCCGGAAACACATCACAGCAGTGCTCCCACCAGAGGATGATCATTGCAAAGACCCTCTCTGATCGAGTTCACTCCTGCCCACATCGCGGGCTCGTCCTGGAACGGGATGGGGCTTTGCATGCCCCCCCTACTTCAGGGGAGGGAGCAGTCGTCACGTCATCACATTATAAAGGGAGGTACGTGGGCCGAACCTGTCCGGCGGGGGAGCCGCCAGCCGCCGGATCGGCGGATCGGCGGATCCGCAGTTCGAGGGAGGTTTCATCCCGTCGATGGGCTGGTGTCCGCGCCGTGACCCGGGGAAAACCAACCATTATGCCAGAGCAGACCATAGAATGAAAGTATGAAGACTCGCGAGATATCGGTCAACATCCCCAGCGATCTCGACCCGGTCTACTCGAACCGGATCCAGATCGCTTACAAGGAGGATGAGTTCACATTCCTCTTCCTGCACGAGATCCCCGGCACGAACCAGGCACGGGCAAAGGCAATTGTATCGATCAGTCCCAGACACGCGAAGAACCTGGTCGAGGTGCTCTCAAAGAGCGTGGCCGATTACGAGCAGAAGTTCGGCCAGATAACCGCCCCGGCGGCCGCCCAGCCCCAGGAGAGCAACGTCACCATCCGGGGGTACTCCTGAGGAGGCCCGGGCGACCGGTGATACCTTTTTAATTCCAGACGTGTAATATCGTAAGGCAATTGCCGCTGTGGCTTAGTGGTATAGCGGCTGATTCGTAATCAGCAGGTCGGGGGTTCAAATCCCTCCAGCGGCTCTATTACCGGGCGTTCAAAGCCCTGTCCGATCGTTCCAGCCCCCCTCTCTATGGTCTCAGTTTTTCGTCAAACAATGTTTACGAAGAAAACCGGCAGAATGCCCTCGACTTCAGTCGTGGGATGAATGCCGTCCTCAAATACATCTATCCTACCTTCCGCAGTAAGACGATCGACTCTTGAAATAATTAACGAGACCGAGTTAATGCCGCTGACAGTGTAATTTTGTGCTCCTTCGGTGGTATAAGAGTTGTACACTACTCAGATTGGCGACTGATTTCACGAGGGTTGTAATAAAAATGCTGGCCCTGAACTTTTACGAAGAAAACAGGCAGAATGCCCCCCACTTTAGTGGGGGATGAATGCCGTCCATCGATAACCTCATTACGCGCCGTGGTGTATATTACTATAATGCGTAAGGCATATCGGTATCGACTCTATCCCTCAAAGTCTCAGGTGACTCTGCTTGAGCAGACGCTCGAGATCTGTCGGTGGGTCTATAACGATACCCTTGCATTGCGAAAGACCGCATGGGAGCAGGAGCAGCATTCAATCTCTCTCTACGAGACCAACAAGATCCTGACACAGTGGAAGAAGGAACGACCCGATCTAAATCGGGTTCATTCTCAGGTTCTCCAGAACGTTCAGGTTCGGGTGGATCTTGCCTTCAAATCGTATTTCAGGCGCGTAAAAGCAGGAAAAAAGCCAGGGTATCCTCGATTCAAGGGAAAAGGACGATACGACAGTTTCACGTACCCTCAGTCGGGATTCAAACTTGATGGAGACCGCCTTCACCTCTCGAAGATAGGGGATGTGAAGATCATCCTCCACCGTCCGATTGAAGGAACTATTCAAGACCTGCACGGTCATGCGTTCTTCGACCGGGAAGTGGTATGCCTGCTTCTCGGTCGAGTATGATCCAACACCTGTGCCACAAAAAGATACTGTGGTCGGCGTCGATGTCGGTTTGGAATCATTTGCTACCCTCTCAAACGGGGAGAAGATCGAGAACCCCCGATTCTTCCGTACCGACGAGAAAGCCCTTGCGAAGGCACAGAGAAAACTCTCGAAAGCAGAGAAGGGCACCCCTGAACGGAAGAAAGCACGAAAAAACGTTGCACGTATCCATGAACGGATCGCTCACCGACGGCTCGATTTTGCTCATCAAACTTCCCGCCGGATGGTGGACCAATACGGTACGATTGTATTCGAGGATCTGAATATCAAAAATATGCAGAAAAACCATTGTCTGGCGAAAAGCATCGCGGATGTTGCCTGGAATCTGTTCATCACGATCACGGAGAACAAAGCGGAAGAGGCTGGCTCTCGGGTGATTCGGGTGAACCCTAGAAACACGTCACAGCGATGTTCCAGATGTGGTATGATCGTCAAAAAGACCCTCTCTGATCGAGTCCATACCTGCCCACATTGTGGGCTGATGATGGACCGCGACCAGAACGCGGCGATCAATATAACGAGGTTGGGGCTGCAATCTCCGGGCTGAGTTACCCCGGGTGCCCCCTCCTCTCGTAGGGGGAGCAGTCACGACCTAAACTGCGTACCTATAATCACTGGATATTCCGAATATTCGTTCGAACAGGTCTTTCACTCCAATCTTCTCCAGAACCACCTGCGTCTTCTTCTGACACTCCGAGTACCAGATCTCCTGTTTCATCAGCATCTTTCTGGGGATCCATCCAGGTGTACCAGGCCCGCAGCGGCGCCCATGAGTTCTTCAGGATCCCCAGCTACCTCCTGGAACTCCCCCGCACGGGGAGGTTCATGGGGGCCGGAGATGGAGAAGATCGTGCCGGTTTAGATCGACGAGCGTCCCGCAGAGATAGGTGAAGAGATCTCCGTACTCTCCTCTCATCAGAGGATATCCCTCACTCCTCGCTGTTGATGAGGCCCTGGATCATGCACATGAGAATCAGGCCGGAAAGCGGCACGACGTGGGACCGATCATCGACGCGGATGGTCAGGTTAACGTTATCCAGGCCGGTGTAGTACTCTGTCCTCTGTTTGCCGTCACGGTTGATGGCGAGGGCATCCTTGTAGGGCTTGAGACCGACGATCTTTTTGAGTGGAAAGTTGATCGTGCGCTTCCCGCCGGCAAAGACCAACCGCCTGTTCGTCAGCGTGAGTGTGCCTGAATCGATCGCCTTTATCTCTTCATGTGATTCGCTCCTGGATCCAAACCCGGATGTCCTGAAATACACGCCCTTTGCAATCCTGATACTTGGACCGCCCCCGCCTCCGTATGTCTTCCGCACAGAACGCGGTTCTTTGAGCGTCACCCCCGGTATGACCGCAACCGCGCGCTCACCCCGCTTCAGGAGGACTGCATTCGACTCTACCCGGAGTTCAGGGACGAACCCTCTCTGGAACTGTTCAAGCGCGTACTCGAGGTCGAGCTCGCGCTGCCTGGCATCAGAGGCACCGCCGTATGCAATCCGTTGCCATTCATCAGCCGTCAGGGTTTGCTTGCCGTAGTTCTTCCAGATGGGGTTGGACCGGTCAGCCACCCCTGAGAACGTGAACGTATTCTCACCCCCGGAGGTGAACGTCGCCCCACAGTCCGAACATGAGTAGATCTCCCGGGACGTCAGCCCGAGAAACCCCTTGTTCATCGTCTTCGATAAGGGATTTGCCCGGCATACAGGGCACCGATCTGACCACGACCCCTTTACCGTGGCAGGCTTCACTTCCCCGGCCAGCAGCCCCCCACAGTTGCTGCAGTACCTGCCTTCATCCTCAAAACCACAGTCTGGACATCGCATACCTCACCACCTCATCCCCCTCATGCCTCCTCCCATCCCCGGAGATGATCGCGCATAGAGCCGATTAGAGGATTCGCTTCCCTGCCTCTTTAATGCTTCTGGAATACCCTGAGGGTGAAGAAGAGGCCGTTTAGGGAACGGGCGCACCCGGCAGGAATCAAAAACCCTTATACCCTTCCCCATCCGAGGACTCTTTACCGGGGCGCCCTGGTGAACCAGGAGCCCCACCTGTGAGGACATTCCATGCAGATCCCGCCAGAGACCCTTGACCAGATGGCCCGGAGGATGGCCGACCGCGAACTCCTCCTCTCGCCCCGGGCGACCAGGGACGCCGGGTACCTCCGAAGATCTGGCCACAAACCCGAGGAACCGGCCATCAGGCCGCCGTTCTCCCGGGATGCTGACCGGATCATCCACTCGAAAGCCTACTCGCGCTACATCGACAAGACCCAGGTCTTCTACCTCGTCGAGAACGACCACATCACTCACCGCGTCCTCCACGTCCAGCTCGCTTCAAAGATCGCAAGAACGGTCGGTCGGGCCCTCGGCCTGAATGAAGACCTGATCGAGGCGATAGCCCTCGGTCACGACATCGGCCACGCCCCCTACGGGCACCTCGGGGAGGAGATCCTCGACAGCCTCTGCAGGGACCATGGGGTCGGCGGGTTCATGCACAACGTCCAGAGCGTCAGGTTCCTCGAAGGCGTCGAGGACTGTGACCTCACCCTGCAGGTGCTGGACGGGATCCTCTGTCATAACGGCGAGGTCCATACCCGGTCTCTCAGGGTCGAGGGTGAGGCTGACTGGGACTCGTTTGCCGAAAAATTGAGGAGGATCGAGGGTAGGGGCGACGCCCTCCCCTTCACAAGCGAAGGCTGCGTGGTCAGGTGCGCAGACAGCATATCCTACCTCGGCCGCGACCTGCAGGACGCCCTCGAGGTTGAGATCATCGACGACCGGGATCTCGAGGAGTTCCCGGAGAACTGCATGGAACTCTTCGGCATCACCGGGAGAGGGAAGAAAGCGTTTCGGGAGATCAACCGGCGGGTGCTCGATGTCCTCATCAGGGACATCATCGCGTCCAGCTACGATTCCGACTGCATCGCCCTCTCAGACGAGGCATCAGCATCTGTTGCGGCCTTCAAGGACTTTAACATACACCATATCTATAAGAATGGTAAGCTCCGGAAGAACGAAGAGAAGATCCGGGTCATGTTCCGGTACCTCTTCGACCAGATTCTTGAGGATATTGAGGGGGAGCACGAGGACTCCCCGGTCTATGTGGAACTGATCAATGCCCCGTGGGTGTCCCGGCGGTACATCGATGCTGCCGCACCGGCGGAACTCGCGAGGGACTTCATCGCCGGGATGACAGACCGCTACTTCGAGCAGATCTTCCGGCAGTACATCCTCCCGGAGCGGGTGCACTCGAGATACCAGGGGTGGTGAACCTCCGTGGCCGGTGGTTGAAGGCGGCCTGTCTTCTCATTATCTCCTGAATCTACCCGGAAATTCTGTTTTGGACCGATGAATGTAACCCAAAGGTTCCTATACATTCATATATTGCTATGAGGCAATGCGTATTGATGAATAAACAAATCCTCATCCTGGGTCTTGTTGGGGTTCTCGTCCTGGCAGCAGGGTGTATGGGGCCTGGTGGCCCGAACCCTAAGATTGTGGAGGACTCTGCAATCAAAGACATCAGCCTCTCCAAAGGACTTGTGTACAGCGTGAACGTGGTGATACAGAACGACGGGGCTGACGGTGACGTCACCGTGACGGCGAAACTGATCGATGAGGAGAAGGGGTTTGTCCGGGACCAGGTCTCGACGGTGGTCTTCATCCCCTCAGGGGAGACAAGGAAGGTTAGCCTCACGCTGGATGGGGATGTTGCCCGGAAGTACCGGCATAGCGTTGAAGTGAACTGACCCGGCTCATGTGGTGGGAGAGGTCTTCCCCCTCCCGGCGGGCGTCTCCCTGAAGGCAAACAAGATGGTTGTGGGGTAGCCCCACCGAAACCTACATCCCTGCGGTGCTCCAGACATAGGGTGAACAAACCACAGGGAGGCGTGATACTATTCTGACAAACCCGGAGCGATGCCCGGCTGTCCTGGTCCACGGGTGGAGAAGTCATCCCGGTATCTGGAGGCCTCTTCTCCCCCGACTCTCAGACGCGGCGGTGTCCTGCTGGAACTTCGACCACACAGCGATGCAGAACGCCGGAACAGAGGCGATCGCCATCGCCCTGCGGGACTACATCCACGCAAAGCGGGAAGAAACCGGGTACAGCGGCCCGGTCGACCTTGTCTGCCACTCGATGGGGACCTGCATCGCCCGCTACCTGCTAGAGGTCCTCGACGGAGACGCACAGGAAGAAAAGGTCCGTCTCCTGGTCGGGATCGGCCCGCCGAACAACGGTTCATCGATGGCTGAACTCTTCAACGACCCCGAAATGGGCCCTGAGGTGATCCGGAGTCTTGCAGGCGTCTTCGTGCCGCGGGACTACGACCCCCAGGACGATACCATCGTCCAGGAGTTTCGGCCCCGGAGCAGGACCGTTGCGACACTCCGGGCCGCGGGCACCCGCGATGATGTCGCCTACCGGATCATCCTGACCGCGAACCTCACCGCGACACCGGCATTCTTCCCGGCCTTCAGCGGCAGGACATGGGAACTCACCCGGGACGGAGAGTGGCGAACGACGTACGCCGGCGACGGCATCGTCCCCCATGCCGACTCGTACCTCCCGGGAGCAGGCCTGGATATCCTCCCGCGAGACCCAGGGAGCCTCGCCTGGAACCCGGAGTATTACTCTCATACCTGGTTGCCGAGGAACCCTGAGGTGATCACGCGGATCACAGAGTATCTCTGTAACCCGGACACCGTGCCCTGCGGCATCTCTCCTGCACCGCAAAATCCCTCGACACCGATTTTATGGGCGTTCGGGAACCAGTCACCGTCTCAGTAAGGCCGCTCGTGCAGACTCTGCCCTGGTGCTGATCGCCAGCTCCGGGCCCTCCGCGGTCTTCCATGTCGCCTGTTTGATCTGCCTGTGCGCGTCAGGTGTCCCGGACAGGTGGCAGCCCGTGCCCCGGCGGCAGGAGCAGCGGTGCTGGTGGTTCGAGGTCGAGAACCCATCACCTCGCTCAAAGCAGCATTTCATCTCGCTCAGATGCGGTGAAGATTCGCCAGAGGTGAATAACCCCATCCTCTACGGATGGCGGCTACCTCGTTATCATCACCCTCCCCGACGAGCCTGTGGACTCGCTCCCAACAGGGAGGGGGATGATAGTCGGGAAGCCTCCCTGCGCGAGCGGGGGGTAGTTCACCTATAAGTATTCGGCCAGGACGTCCTTCAGTTCAAACTTGAACGGTCCGAGGCTACCCCCAAAGTTCCCAGCGCTGATGAATTTCACGCCCGGCACCTTGGTTGCGGCTCTGATACCCTCTGCCATCGCGACCCTGATTGCGTCCTCATCGACGCCGTCGATGACGATCTCGTAGATCGCCTTAACGCCATCAGGCACCTTGCTGTTCTCAACTTTGTCTTTCAGCGTTGGGCAATAGGCTTCGTTCGTGCTTGCGTTCATGAACTTGTACTTCTTGCTACCGACCTTCGAGCCGCTCGCAACGATGCCACCGGGGAAAGGCGTGATGACACCGGGGACACCGCTGATAGCGTCGACCGCCGCCTGCGCGCCCACAAGGGCCGCCATCTGGTTCTCACCCATGATGAAGAAGTTGCCGCCGGCGACACCCTTGACTGCGCCGAACTCCTCTTCACCGATATACTCCCCCTCCATGATCGGGATGGCCCATACAGTCCTACCACCAACCTCACGCTTCTCCTCAAACCCGTCGCCGAAGAAGTGAAGCTTGACCGGGAGCTTCTCCTGGACCTCGCCGACGACGTCGGCAAGACCGTCAAAGACCGCCGTCGTTGGTGCGGTGAGGACACACTCTGAGAGACGCTCTATCACCTGTGTCTTGAGGTTCTTCTTGCTCGCACAGATCATGATCGCATACCCGGGACGCCCGTCCGGGGTATCGTCAGGAGAGACAAAGCAATCAATGCCTGCTTCTGCCGGACATCCTATGGTGGAGGTGGCAAACCCAACGGCCTCCACTGCGGCCTTGTATGCCCATTCCTCGGTGACGGCGGTGATAATAGGCCGTGCAACCCAGATCGGGAACGCCTCTGCATAGGTATCATCGATAGTAACACCATTCAATTCCATAGACAGAATACACCTCGTTTGCTACAATGTCACGACGTGGACAGAATAAGGTTTCTTTTTTCCTCGCCCACGTGGGCAGGGGGGAGGGCTTCCGGGGCCTGGTTGTTGCCTGGTCCCGGGATATACAGCATGAGCAGACGACGGGAGGCACCGACGGATCGGCGCCGCGCGATCCCTCGTTACCCACCATTCCGTGAAGGCGCATCAAGTCTTCTTTGTGTGGGGGTGGAGTTTCGCGGCCCTCTGAGTGGGCATCCTCAGGTGCGGAGATGGTGACGCGGTCCCTCGCGTTGTCGCAAAGGCACGAGAGGGCAAAACGCGATACGTGGGATTACCGGATGCCTGGAGCAGGAGTAATCCCAGAATCCGGTAACGGATTGTAAAAGTGAGACGCCCACGTAATCCCATACCTGTTACAGGGACCAGATCTTTAGCGCGCACCTCCCTGTCGGTGACTCCATATGGCAGTTAGTGTATGCAGTCGCTCCTCCCGGGTGGTCAAACGGGGACTTTCCCGGCTGGCGGGCACGTGCAATCAAATATGGATAGAAAAATAAACGGAGGCAAGAAACGGGTACCAATCACGCCGCGCGTTTAATCCTACATTCCCGGAACTCATAACGAGCTGTGCTCAAACTGGTTGTATTTCAATTAAAATCTGAAATAGAATGAATTCTGTGGATTGGCATAAACAGGCTCGTTATGTGTTACACATAACGAGGTGTAAATTGATTGCTTTGATTTCGAAGGATGATTGGGATTTAGGGGGCAATAATGGCGCGGGTCGATCGGACTCGTTATGTATTGCCGGGAATCCAGGTTTAATTTTGGGCCTGTAAGAGGGCAAAAAAAGCATACCTCTGTTTTTAGAAGAGATCTGATTTGATCTCATCATCAGATCGTACCAGCCACTGTTTTTCATCAAAAAACTTGCCATAAGATTTATGGGTTCCGGTTTGCCTTCCATGGTAAGGACGCATTCGGAGAGAGTGTTTGCGGCATCGAGTTAACCCAACAATCTTTTCGAATTATAAAAGTTTGGTGATAATCATTGTTCTGGAATATAAGGCTGCCGAATTTCAGAAAGTTTATGTATATTCCTTGACAACTCTGTTCATATCGATTTTTAATCGATCAGATCTGGTGCGTGATAACCATGGCATTTGCATTGCACGTCAACATGGAACGATGTACAGGCTGCAACAACTGCGTGGTGGCATGCCCGGTTAACGCTCTCGAGCTCTACACCGAAGATCCGGTAACCAAGGAGAAGATATACAAGGTAAAGAACGGCAAAGCCGTTATCCTTGATTTCAACTCTGAGCTCTGCGCCGGTTGCGGCGTATGCGTCCAGGCATGCCCCTATGGAGTCATCAAGCTTGTAGGACCGTGGGAGACCCGGGCCGGAGCCCGGAAAGTGGAAGCCTAGGAGTGATACTAAGACATGGCACTGTTTCCAAAGTATTCTAAGACGCGAGAAGGACAGAACGTCGTCATGGAGCAGAGACTCCTGAAGGCAGTCAACAACCTGATCCTGAACGCAGAAACCTGTACAGGCTGCGGGATCTGTGTCGACACCTGCCCCGAAGAGGCAATTGTGCTCGGACCTGTTGGTGCGACACGCCGTGGGGCAATCGACTACGCAGAACCTGTTGATATCGACCCTGAGAAATGTTCGTACTGCGGCGTCTGTGTGATCATGTGTCCCTTCAATGCGATGACACTCAAGATCGACGGAGAGGAGCGGCTCCCGATCCTCGAGAAAGAAGGATTCCCCACATACGACATGGTCACCACAATCGACGATGAGAAGTGCACCCGCTGCACCATCTGTGACGAGGTCTGCCCGAGGGACGCTATCATTCGCGATGTCCCTGCATTTGAGGGCGGCGACGAGGCCGGCAAACCGCGCCAGTCCGCGCTGGAGACCAAGACCACGTTCACGGTCGATACTGAGAAGTGCGATTACTGCGGGATCTGCGGCGAGCTCTGCCCGAGCATCACCGTCATCCGCAAGGCTGCAACCCCCGAGACCGTTAAGATCGAAGGGGACGTCGAGTGGGAAGAGAGCACCTGCGATGGGTGTGAGATATGTGTTGAGGCCTGCCCAACGGAGGCAATCACCGTTGAGCGTGAGATCATCAGCAAAAAACTTCCTGGTAAGGTTGATATCCACGAGGACGACTGCTGCACCTGCACATGGTGTGTCCAGACCTGTCCTGAGGAAGCGATCACCGTCGAGAAGATCTTCGAGGGAGAGATCGAGATCTACCCTGAGAAGTGTCCCGGCGGCTGTTCAACCTGCGTGGAAGTCTGCCCCTGCAACGCGCTCTACCTGCCCTCCCCGCTCCCTGCAAAGGAGATGAAGGGAATGATTGAGCCAAACATCGCAATTAACAAAGACTTCTGTATCTTCTGTGGTGCCTGTGTCAACGCCTGCCCAAGCGAAGATGCGATCATCCTGCGGCGGACTGCATTCAGGATGGAGGAGAAGGATACGGACCTCTTCAGGGATATTAAGAAGAAGCTACTCACCACAAGGACGTCGAAGGTGAAAGAGACCACCCCCGGAAAAGTTGAGGTCAAAGTCCTGGGAGAAGTGGAGGCAGCGTGAGGGATAGCCAATGGCAGTAAAGAAAGATTATAAGGACCAGAAACTCGCTGAGAAACTCCGGGATAGAAAGTACTACATTCCTGACAGCAACCCCGAGTTCATCAAGGAAGTGGAGAAGATCGGACAGACGGCTGCCCACATGTGCTACCAGTGCGGCACCTGCACCGGCTCATGCCCATCGGCACCCCGGAGCTCGTACCGTATCCGGCTGTTCATGCGCAAGGCGATCCTTGGGCTGGATGAGGAGATCCTCACTGACCCCGATCTCTGGCTCTGCACAACCTGCTACAGCTGCACCGACCGGTGTCCCCGGGATCTCGCGCCGACGGACGCGATCATGGCGATGAGGAACCTGGCGTTTAAGCGGGACATCGTGCCGCGCAACTTCCTCAAGACAGCTCAGGCGATCTACAGTACCGGCCACGGGGTTCCTAACAACGATACAAACCGGGCTGCACGCGTGAAGCTCGGCCTGGAAGCAGAGCCTGAGACGACACACAAGTACCCCGAGTACCTGCCCGGTATCAGGAAGATTATGGACCACTACCACCTCAAAGAGGATGCGGACAGATTACTGGCGGAGGGTGAGTGAAACCATGAGCAACAGACATCAGTACGCATTCTTCCTCGGATGCATCGCACCGAACCGGTATCCCGGCATCGAGGCGGCGGCAATCAAGACCAGCGCGAACCTCGGCATCGACCTCCTCCCCCTGAAGGGCGCGAGCTGCTGCCCGGCACCGGGCGCATTCGGCTCGATCGACTTAAACGTCTGGTACGCGATGGCAGCCCGAAACGTCGTGCTCGCCGAGCAGATGGGCGTGGATATCGCCCTAGTCTGCAATGGATGTTACAAATCCATCTGGGAGGTCAACCACAAACTGAAACAGAACGATGAACTCCGCGACGGGGTCAACGAGGTTCTCAAAGAGATCGACATGGAATACAAGGGAACCGTCGACGTCTGGCACCTCGCCGAGCTCTACTACGACCCAAAGATTGTGGGCGTCAAGAAGGTCGCCGACAGCGTCACGCGCCCCCTGACCGGTGCGAAAGTAGCCGTCCACTACGGCTGCCACCTGATGAAGCCTGCAAAAGAGCGGCATTTCGGGGACACTGAGAACCCCATGTGGATGGAAGAACTCGTCGCCGCTCTCGGTGCCGAACCGGTCCAGTACCGTAACAAGATGCTATGCTGCGGCGCCGGCGGCGGTGTCCGCGGATACGACCTGGCACATGCGCTGGATATAACAAACGAGAAGATGATCAACCTGCAGGAAGTCGGTGCTGATGCGCTGACCGAGGTCTGCCCGTTCTGCCAGCTCCAGTATGACAGAGGACAGATCGAGATTGAGGAGAAGTTCGGCATCACCTGGGGGCTCCCGATCCTGCACTACAACGAACTTCTGGGACTGGCGCAGGGAATGAGCCCTGACGAGCTCGCACTTGACCTCCACGCAGTCGATGTTGAGCCATTCCTGAAGAAGATCCTGTGAGGTGCAAATACATGGCAGAAGTCAAAAAGAACGAAGATCCAAGAATTGGCGTTTTTGTGTGCCACTGCGGTACCAACATTGCGGGCGTCATCGACGTCAAGGCGGTGGTGGAGTATGCGAAAACGCTCCCGAACGTCGTCGTCGCTGACGAGTATCAGTACATGTGCTCGACTCCCGGTCAGAACATGATCGTGGAGGCCATCAAAGAGCAGAATCTGACCGGGGTCGTCGTGGCGGCCTGTTCGCCTCGTCTGCACGAGCCCACGTTCCGTGGCGCAACCGAGATGGGTGGCTTAAACCCCTTCAGGTTTGAGATGGCAAACATCCGCGAGCAGAACTCGTGGGTGCACATGCACCAGCCCGAAGAGGCCACCGAGAAGGCAAAGGACGCAGTCAGGATCGCCGTAGCAAAAACTTCTCTCCTCGAGGACCTCATCCCGAAGAGCGTCCCGGTTGAGAAGGCTGCGATGGTCGTCGGCGGTGGTGTCGGCGGCATGCAGGCTGCACTCGACCTTGCAAACGCGGGGATCAAGACCTACCTCGTCGAGAAGAGCCCCACCATAGGTGGCAGGATGTCCCAGCTCGACAAGACATTCCCGACGCTGGACTGCTCGCAGTGTATCCTGACCCCGAAGATGGTAGACGTCTACCGCAACGAGAACATCGAGCTCCTCACCTACACTGAGGTCGAGGGAGTCGAGGGATACATCGGCAACTTCGACGTAACCCTCCGGAAGAAGGCGCGCGGTGTCCTCACCCTCGAGGAGGCCGAGGCCCGCGGTTTCGTTGGCGGCGGTTGCAACGGCTGTGGTGACTGTGAGGATGTCTGCCCCGTCATCAAGCCAAACCCCTTCGAGCTCGGCATGGCCCCCCGGAAGGCTATCTATATCTACCATCCGCAGGTCTCTCCACTGCTCTACACCGTCGACTTTGACGCCTGCGTCAAGTGCGGCCTCTGTGTTGATATCTGTGGAGATAAGAAGGCGATCGACCTCGATGCGCAGGACGAGTTCATGACCGTCAAGGTGGGCACCATTATCCTCGCCACGGGATACGATATCTTCCCGATCGAGGAGAAGTTCGAGTGGGGCTACAAGAGGTATGATAACGTCATCACAAGTCTTGAGTTCGAGCGCCTGATCTGCGCATCCGGCCCGACCGGTGGTCACCTTATCCGTCCAAGCGACGGTGCAACTCCGAAGCGGGTCGCGTTTGTCCTTTGCGCAGGCTCCCGTGACAACACCGGCGTAGGCAAGCCTTACTGCTCACGGTTCTGCTGTATGTACTCTCTCAAGCACGCCCACCAGGTCATAGAGAAGATTCCGGGTGCAGTGCCCTACATCTTCTACATGGATATCCGGTCCTTTGGCAAGATGTACGAGGAGTTCTACTACCGTATCCAGAACGAGGGGGCAAAGTTCGTCCGCGGCCGTGTGGCAAACATTCAGGAAGACCCGGTGACCAAGAACCTCCATGTTTATGCGGAGGATACGCTGCTTGGACGGCCTGTTGATATGGAAGTCGATATGGTTGTGCTTGCGGCAGCTGTCCAGCCCTCCGCTGAGACCGAGGTTACACGGAGACTCTTTGGTGTCTCCTGCTCGCAGGACGGCTGGCTCCTTGAGGCCCACCCGAAGCTGAACCCCTGCGGCACAACCACTGCCGGTGTCTACCTTGCCGGTGTCTGCCAGGGACCGAAAGACATCCCTGACACAGTCGCCCAGGCAGAAGGTGCAGCATCCGCAGCCTCCATTCCGATTCACAAGGGTGAGGTGGAGCTCGAGCCCTACTTTGCCGTGTGTCTCGAGGACAAGTGCGCAGGATGCGGACTGTGTGTCAACCTCTGCCCCTACCAGGCTCTCTCGCTTGTCGAGAAAGAAGGCCGCACAGTCATGCAGGTCACTGAAGCCAAGTGCAAGGGTTGCGGTACCTGCGGCGGGTTCTGTCCCGGCGGTGCAATCTGGATGCAACACTTTACGACACCACAGATCATCGCACAGATCGATGCATTCCTGCTCGGAGGTGAACAGTAAATGGCAGACGAGAACTGGAAACCAAAGATCATCGCCATCATCTGCAACTGGTGTTCATACGCAGGTGCAGACCTTGCCGGCGGCTCCCGTATCCAGTATCCTCCCGACATCCGTGCCATCCGCGTGATGTGCACGGGCCGGATCGATCCCCTCTTCATCCTGAAGGCATTCCAGGATGGGGCGGACGGTGTGCTGGTCTCGGGCTGCCACTTCGGCGACTGCCACTACCTTGAGGGCAACTACAAGGCAGCCAAGAGGATGTTCCTCTTGAAGAGTGTCCTCAAGAATATTGGCCTTGAAGACAAGCGTCTCAGAATGACCTTTGTCTCTGCATCTGAGGGGGCGAAGTGGGCCACGGTCATGGAAGACGTCGTCAATACCATCACCGAGCTCGGCCCAAGCCCACTCAAAGAGCTTGCCAAGTAAACACCAACAATACAAGACAGGGGATGAATAATAATGGCAATCAGAGTGAATTTGATCACGGGTCGGTCGATCGAGCAGGGAGTGTCGATGGAGGCGGGGAAGGGAAAACCCGCCTACACCGCCGCCTGCGGGATCATCGAACTCGACCCGGCGGATTTTAAAAAACTGGGAGCTTTCCGCAATACAAACGTGCGCGTCACCAGTGAGTATGGTAGTGTCATCGTCAAGGCGGTCGAGGCAACCCAGGGTCCCCACCCCGGCGTAGCTTATATACCGATGGGGCCGTGGGCAAACATGCTGGTCGATCCAGACACCTACTCGACCGGAATGCCTACATTCAAGGGCACACCCGTTGAGGTGGAGATAGCCAAAGACGAACCCATCCTCAACTCACTCGAATTAGTACGCAAGGGGTGCAGAGGTGAACTGGCATGACAAAAACAGTAACCGATGTGATCTGCCCGTTCTGCGGAACGCTCTGCGACGACCTCGAGGTCGTCATCAGTAATGACGGAAAGAACCTCCTTGAAGTCTACAACGCGTGCGCCATCGGCGCCGAGAAGTTCCTTCAATCCCAGGCAAAGGACCGTCTCATTCGTCCGCGCATGCGGCAGGAAGACGGTTCCTGGAAAGAGATCACCTATGATGAGGCGATCGAGTATACTGCCCGGATGCTTGCCAGCGCAAAGAAACCTCTGATGTACGGCTGGAGCTCCACGAATTGTGAGGCCCAGTCCATTGGTTCCGAGATCGGCGAGTATGTCGGGGCGGTCATGGATAACACAGCAACTGTCTGTCATGGAACCTCCCTTATCGCCGTCCAGGATATCGGTATCCCGAGCTGCACGCTCGGCGAGGTGAAAAACCGTGCTGACCGCATCGTCTTCTGGGGATGCAACCCGGCTCACGCCCACCCGCGGCACATGTCACGCTACTCGATCTTCCCCCGGGGATTCTTCACCGGGAAGGGTCACACTGGCCGCAAGATGATCGTCGTCGATCCAAGGGTCACCGACACCGCCCGTATTGCGGATATTCACCTGCAGGTTGAGCAGGGACGCGACTACGAACTCCTTGACGCGATCCGTGTTGCGTTCAAAGGCGAGCAGCTCCCTGATGTCGTCGCCGGAATTCCAAAAGAAAAGATCTACGAGGTCGCTGAGACGCTCAAGAGTGGTCGTTTTGCGATCATCTTCTTCGGGATGGGCGTGACCCAGTCGCTCGGGAAGAACCACAACATCGATGCGGCCATCGCGGTCACCCGTGACTTGAACGAGTATACGAAGGCCGCCATTATGCCGATGCGCGGGCACTACAACGTCACCGGCTCTGGCCAGGTCTGGGGCTGGCAGTTTGGATTCCCCTTTGCGGTGGATCTCTCCCGCGGCTTTGCCCGCTACAACCCCGGTGAGACGACCGCCAACGACCTGCTTCGCAGGGGTGAGGTGGATGCTGTCTTCATCATCGCAAGCGATCCCGGCGCGCACTTCCCCTTCAGTTCGGTGAAGAAGATCTACGACCTTCCCTCGGTCGCTATCGACCCGCATGAGACTCCAACCACCGAGGTTTGCAAGGTCCATGTCCCGGTCGCCTTTGTGGGCATCGAGGCAGGCGGATGTGCATACCGAATGGACAACGTGCCGATCGAGACCAGAAAGGTCGTCGAGGCCCCTGAGGGCATGATGACCGATGAAGAGTTCCTGAGAAGCGTTCTTGCACGCATTAAGGAGATCAGGGGGGTTTAAGAGATGACAGAATATCTGATCAAGAACGGGTTCGTCTTCGACTCGGTGCTCGGGATCCGAGGGGATGCAACCGATATCGCCATCAAGGACGGAAAGATCGTCGAGACAGATGCAGTCAAGAACCCGAAAGTTATTGACGCCACCGGCAAAACCGTTATGGCCGGCGGGGTCGATATCCATGCCCACGTCGCCGGTCCGAAGGTGAACATCGGCCGAAACTTCCGGCCAGAAGACAAGTTATTCAATGCCCGGCCCGGTCGTGGTATCGAGCGGATGCAGGGCGGGTTCTCGGTGCCGACAACCATCCGGACCGGCTACAATTACGCCCGGATGGGATATACCACCGTAATGGAAGCGGCCATGCCGCCGCTCTACGCCCGACATACTCACGAAGAGATACGGGATACCCCAATCATTGACCAGGGAGCGTTCCCGGTCTTCGGGAACAACTGGTTTGTGCTGGAGTACCTGAAAAACCACGAGCTCGAGAACGCCGCGGCCTACATCGCCTGGCTCCTGCGGGCCACGAAGGGCTACGCGGTGAAGGTCGTCAATCCCGGAGGCACCGAGGCCTGGGGATGGGGACTGAACTGCGAGAACATCCACGACCCGGTCCCGTACTTCGATATCACCCCGGCCCAGATCGTGAAGGGGCTCATCGAGGCAAACGAGTACCTGGGTCTCCCGCACTCGATGCACATTCACGCAAACAACCTCGGAAATCCAGGCAACTATACGACCACCCTGGATACCTTCAAACTCTCGGAGGGTATCAGACCCAGGGGCCGGTTTGGCCGGCAGCAGGTGATGCATCACACCCACGTCCAGTTCCACTCCTACGGCGGTGATTCCTGGAGGAACTTTGAGTCCAGAGCTGACGCCATCATGGATTACGTGAACGCGCACGACAACATCACCATCGATATGGGTGCGGTGACTCTCGATGAGACCACAACCATGACGGCCGACGGGCCGTTCGAGCACCATCTCACCGAGCTGAACCACCTGAAGTGGGCAAACGCCGACGTGGAACTCGAGACGGGGTCTGGCGTTGTGCCGTACATCTACAGCCCGAGCATCAAGGTCTGCGCCATCCAGTGGTGTATCGGTCTGGAACTCGCACTGCTCGCGAAAGATCCGATGCGAGTCTTTATGAGCACCGACCATCCGAACGCCGGACCATTCATCCGCTACCCGAGGATCATGAAGTGGTTGATGAGCCAGGAAGCACGCGAACAGCAGATCGAGACCTTCAAACACAAGGACAAGGTCATCGACGCCACCCATATCGCCGGTATCGACCGCGAGCTCGATCTCTACGAGATCGCGCAGATGACCCGCGCCGGTCCCGCGAAGGCGCTCGGGCTTAGCGAGATGTATGGCGGGCTCGCGCCCGGACTCACAGCGGATGTGGTGGTCTTTGCCTTCAACCCGAACGAACCATACGCGCCGGACGATATCGAGAAGGCATTTGGAGACGTAGAGCACCTCTTCAAGACCGGTGTCCACATCATCAACAACCACGAGATCGTGAGCAACGGCAACAAGCGGACGCTCTGGGTGAACGCCAGGGTGCATGAGAACCCACAGGTGATGCGTGATGTCAGGGAGAAGTTCCTCCGTTACTACACCGTCACCCTGAACAACTACGAGGTTCGCGGCCACCATTACGTGCCCAACCCCTACGTGATTGAGGTTGATGCCACACAGTGAGGTGCAGAGAAGGATGGAAACCGTTACACTCACCATAACAAACCAGCCCGAGCTGTTCCTCGAGGCTGACTGCATCAGCCCCGATGTATTCGCAGGAAAGACAACTGAAGAGATCGTTGACCTCCCCGTCTATATCGGAAGGGAGCAGCACCGGCTCGGAGAATTCTTTGAGATCTCTGGTCGGGCCGGAGCAACCCCGGCAGAGACGAAGATCGTCGTTAACGGCGATCTCTCCCGGGTCAAGTACATCGGCATGAAGATGACCGCAGGCGAGGTCGTTGTCAACGGCAACGCCGATATGTACGTTGGTGCATGGATGCAGGGCGGCAAGATCACCGTGAACGGAAACGTTGACGCCTTTGCCGGAACCGGTATGAAGGGAGGTGAACTTCGCATCAACGGCAACGCAGGAAACTACCTCGGCTCCGCATACCGCGGAGACTGGCGTGGCATGACCGGCGGAAAGATCGTTGTCACTGGAAGTGCCGGAAGCGATATTGGCACCTTTATAAACGGCGGCGAGATTATCATCGGCGGCAACGTCGACGTCCACGTGGGCACTCATGCTGAAGGCGGGAAGATCATCGTCAAGGGTGACGCGAAGAGCCGTCTTGGAGGCCAGATGGTAGAAGGCGAGATATACGTCTTTGGTGACATCGACGTCATGATGCCCGGGTTTGCATACCGGAGAGATGTTGAACTCGAGGTGGAGGGAACCAAAGGGCAATTTGCCCTCTACGAGGGTGACCTTGGGGAGCGTCACCGAAAGCGGAAAGGCCAGACGGTCTATGGTAAACTGTACCAGCTGGTCAGGCCCTGACCCCTTTTTTCTAACCGCGCATCTCCCGTGATGATGTTGTGCCTGAAGATGGGTGATGTCAGCAGCACAAAGATCTTACGAAGTATCACATATATAGAGACTAATAACACCACAACCAGCCCTTAATAAACCTTTCCCAGGATACGGTCAATAATTATTTTACGGGTATTAAATATTCAACTCAGTTTATATATTAGTTCACAGACATAAATAGCAACACTTATATTACTAGAGAAAGTTATTATCTTTCTGTCCCACAAGGACGTGCACCAGTTACATACAGTTACAGTCAGTGATGCGTCTAACTAGTATTCAGTTCACAGTTCCAGATTGTATGCACATAAGAGGGTAATGGAGGAAAAATTATGGCTAAATTCAATGATACCATTGACCTGTACGATGATACAGGCAAACTATTGAAGAGTAATGTGCCGCTGGAGAAGATCAGCCCGCTGATCAACCCGGCAACCAGAAAGATCATCGACCTTACCAAGAGGACGATTGCAGTCAACCTGGGAGGCATCGAGGGCGCCCTGAAGACCGGAAAGGTAGGAAAGGGCCATGTCCTCGGGCGTGAGCTGGACCTTGACATCGTCGGCAACAAGGACGCAGTCATCTCCAAGATCAGGGAGATGGTCCAGGTCCAGGAAGGCGACGATACCAACATCCGTGAGTTCAGTGGCGGTAAGATGATCCTTGTCGAGGTGCCCAGCGTCCGTCTGGAGGCAGCATCCACTTACGACGCCGCAATCACGGCGGTCGCAGCTGCAACCACCTACGCGATCGTCGAGCAGTTCGATGTCGGACCGTTTGATGCAGCGATGGTCAAGGCGGCCTGCTGGGGTGCTTACCCGCACACCCAGGACATGAAGGGTGCGCAAGTTACGTCGATCCTGAGCATCCCCCAGAACAACGAAGGCCTCGGCTACGCGCTCCGAAACGTCCCGGTCAACCACTTCGTGATGATGACCAACAAGAACGCCATGGAAGGCGCCGCGCTCTCGTCCACCTTTGAGCAGGCAGGGATGTTTGAGATGGGTAACGCCATCGGGCCGTTTGAGCGTGCCCAGCTGCTTACCTACGCCTACCAGGGCCTGAACGCAAACAACCTTGTCTACGACCTCGTCAAGGAGAACGGCGCAACCGGAACGATCGGTACGGTTGTCCAGAGCCTGGTCGAGCGTGCCATCGATGATGGGGTCATCACTCCGGGGAAGAAGGGTGGGTACTTCCAGTACTATGACACCAAGGACCCCATGCTCTGGAACGCCTACACCGCCGCAGGAACCATGGCGGCTACCATGGTCAACTGTGGTGCCGGACGGTTCGCCCAGGCAGTCTCCTCGACGCTCCTGTACTTCAACGACCTGCTTGAGCACGAGACCGGTCTCCCCGGCTGTGACTACGGCCGTGTCATGGGTACCGCTGTCGGGTTCTCGTTCTTCAGCCACTCGATCTACGGTGGCGGCGGTCCCGGTATCTTCAACGGTAACCACGTCGTGACTCGCCACGCAGCAGGTGTGGCCATCCCGTGTGTGGTCGCCGCAGCGGCGCTCGATGCCGGAACCCAGATGTTCTCGCCCGAGAGCACCTCGAAGATCTTCGCCGACACCTACGGCAAGGTCGATGTCTTCAACAAGCCGATCCAGCAGATCGCACAGGGTGTGTAAATAACATAATAGGATACTAATGACTGACGCCATATACCCTCAGGTTCGAATCGTCCCCATGCGGCTCCTCAGGCCCGACACCGCGGAACAACTCCTGAACAAACTTATTCAGGTTGGCGGGATCCGCCGGATGACTATCAATGGACCAAATCTTCCCGCCACCGTTCCATACGGCCCGGCCCGAGGGGAACCTAACCCCCATCCGGACCGTAGGGCCATCCGCGTCGGGGACCAGGACGTCATGCTCCAGATACAGGTCGGAATGGTTATCCTGGAGCTTGAGGACGAATCGTACATCCCGGCCGTCAAGAAAGCAGCAGATGAAACCTTCGCCGACAAGGGTTTCTCCTGCACCGTCCAGCAGGGACGATACATGAAGACCCAGCCGACGTTGTCCGATTACGCCAAGTACGGACCTGATGCCGACAGAGAACTTCTCGGACTTGTCGATCCGAGAAAGAAAGACAGGCCCATTATAATTCAGGGAACCAAGTGAGATGCCTATCGGAAGAGTAACCCAGGTCGTCGACTGCCGCGAGAGCATGGGGATGGGCAAAGGAGGGGGTCTCGCCCAGCGCGGGACCATCTCCGAAACCAGGTCCCCGGATGTGATCGTGGTCGGGATGTCCCCCGGCCGCAGACACGTGACAAAACCAGTCTGCGACATAACCTCCGGCCTCAGGAGGGAGGGGGCAGAGTTCTCCGTAACCACGCTCGTCCTGAATGCAGGCAGCGGGGTTCCGGCGGACTCGCCCATCGCGGGTCACGTCCTCGGAGCTTATTTCGGGTTAACGGAGAAAGAGGTCGCCCAGATCGAGCAGCACAAGGTCGCCATCCTGCACCACGGGAACGTCCGTTCCCACGTGGTGCAGAAGGTTCGATTTATCCTTGAGCACGCTGACATCAAGGCGATCGTCGTCTCCCAGGTCCCGATCGACTTCGAAGACCTCGCAAAAGAGGGAGTCAAAACAGCGGTGGTCATGCCGCCGCCTGACCGGGTGAAGACGAAAGGCATCGTGATGGATATCGTCAGCGGTGTGACCCGGGGCCAGACACCAAGCAGAGAGAAATTGGCGGAAGTCATTCGCGCCGTTATGAGAGTATTAAAAAACCCAACATGAATGAAGGTGAGTGAAACAATGGCATACAAGCCCCAGTATGGACCGGGGACATCCAAGGTCGCCGAGAACCGGCGCAAACAGATGAACCCCAACCAGAAACTTGAAAAGCTGCGTGATGTGACAGATGAAGACATTGTGCTGCTCCTCGGCCACAGGGCACCTGGAGCCGCCTATCCGACGGCCCACCCGCCGCTCGCCGAGCAGCAGGAGCCCGACTGTCCCATCAGGAAGATTGTAACGCCGACGGAGGGTGCGAAGGCCGGAGACCGTGTCCGCTACATCCAGTTTACAGACTCGATGTTCTTCGCGCCCTGCCACCCATACCAGCGAACCTATACCGAGTGCTACCGCTTCCGCGGTATCGACCCCGGAACGCTCTCCGGTCGTCAGATCCTTGAGTGCCGTGAGCGTGACCTCGAAAAGTACGCGAAAGATCTTATCAACACCGAGCTCCTCGATCCAGCACGTACCGGCATCCGTGGTGCGACCGTGCACGGTCACTCGCTCCGTCTTGATGAAAACGGTATGATGTTCGATATGCTCCAGAGGCGTGTTCTTGGCGAGGACGGCATCGTCCGCCACGTCAAGAACCAGATCGGCGAGCCGCTCGACCGTGCTGTTGAGATCGGCAAGCCCATGGACGAGAAGTGGCTCAAGGCTCACACGACGATCTTCCACTCACTCGGCGACGTCGCGTTCCGTGACGACCAGGAGTACATCGAGTACGTCCAGCGTATCCACACGCTACGGACGAAATACGGATTCCTTCCCAAGGAGTGATTGAGAAATGGCAAAGATTGAGAGAACCCAGAAACTGTTCCTGAAATCCCTCAAGGAGAAGTTCCGGGGGCAGGATATCGCGGGAGACACGGCCAAGTACCACGTATTCGATGGTATTCGTCAGTCCCCCCGTAAGATGGAATTTTTGAAGGCAGGCCAAGCCGTCGCGATGGACCGTGGCATCCCGATGTACGACCCTGAGCGCTGCCACCTCGGCGGTATCCCGCTGGGCCAGCGCCAGCTGATGACCTACGAGCTCTCCGGTACCGGTGTCTTCGTGGAGGGTGACGACCTGCACTTCGTCAACAACGCTGCCATGCAGCAGTTCTGGGATGACATCAGGAGGACAGTCATCGTCAACATGGACCTCGCTCACCAGACCCTGCAGAAGCGTCTGGGCAAGGAGGTTACCCCGGAGACGATCAACGAGTACCTCCACGTCCTGAACCACGCCATGCCCGGCGCAGCCGTCGTCCAGGAACACATGGTCGAGACCCACCCCGGCCTCGTCGATGACTGTTACGTCAAGGTCTTCACCGGCGACCAGGAACTCGCCGACGATCTCGAACCCCAGTTCGTCATCGATGTCGAGAAGCTCTTCCCCGCCAAGCAGGCTGAGGCACTCTCTGCCGCCGTAGGGAAGGCCCTCTGGCAGGCAATCCACATCCCGACCACGGTCGTCCGGACATGTGACGGTGCAACGACCTCCCGGTGGTCTGCGATGCAGATCGGGATGTCCTTCATCGCCGCCTACCGGATGTGCGCCGGTGAGGCAGCCGTCGCTGACCTCTCCTATGCCGCCAAGCACGCAGGTGTCATTCAGATGGCCTCGCTCCTGCCTGCCCGGCGTGCCCGTGGCCCGAACGAGCCCGGTGGTCTGGCATTCGGTCTCTTCTCCGATATCATCCAGGCAAACCGGAAGTACCCGAACGACCCAGCCAGGGCCTCTCTCGAGGTCGTCGGCGCCGGAACCATGCTCTACGACCAGATCTGGCTTGGCTCCTACATGTCCGGAGGTGTCGGGTTCACGCAGTACGCGACCGCGGCCTACACCGACAACATCCTCGATGAGTTCACCTACTACGGTATGGACTACATCAAGGACAAGTACAAGGTCGACTGGAAGAACCCGAGCCCCGACGACAAGGTCAAGCCAACCTTCGATGTCGTCAACGACATGACAACTGAGGTCGCCCTCAACGCCATGGAGCAGTATGAGCAGTACCCAACCATGATGGAGGACCACTTCGGCGGGTCCCAGCGTGCCGGTGTCATTGCCGCCGCCTGCGGTCTCACGACTTCCATCGCAACCGGCAACTCCAACGCCGGCCTGAATGCCTGGTACCTCTCGATGCTCCTCCACAAGGAGGGCTGGTCGAGACTCGGCTTCTACGGCTACGACCTCCAGGACCAGTGTGGGTCTGCAAACTCGCTCTCCATCCGGGGCGACGAGGGTGCGATCGGCGAGCTGCGTGGTCCGAACTACCCGAACTACGCGATGAACGTCGGCCACCAGGGCGAGTACGCCGCGATCGTCGGCGGTTCTCACTACGGACGCGGCGACGCGTGGTGCTTCGACCCGCGTGTGAAGATCTGCTTCGCCGACCCGGCCCTGAAGTTCGACTTCGCCGAGCCCCGCCGCGAGTTCGCGAAGGGTGCGATCCGCGAGTTCATGCCTGCCGGCGAGCGTTCGCTCATCATCCCGGCCAGGTAAACCCAACTCAACCTTTTTTTATCTAACGCAACAAAAAACGTCCAAAAAATGTATTTCTGCCGATTTTCCACATTTCATTGCTATATCGATGCAACTTTTCGAAACCTTTAATTAAGTCATAAACAACTGTTAATTGAACCAAAAAGGTTTTGAACGTATACTCTGGTGCGATGCGCACCGAGGGAGGATGCTGAATGGAAGAGATTATATTTGGCATCGGCATTACCGCATTGGCAGGTGCTCTTGCAACCATTGCCGGCGCTGCGGAGGATACTGAGTCTGACATCGGATCGCAAGGTGATCCGAACTCACAGGTTCAGCTAGCCCCGCAGATGGGATATGTTCACCGCATCTTTAACAAGGCGATTGCCGGTGAACCCCCAGCGTACGGTCTCTGGGTTGCATTGGGCGCAGGCCTTGCCTGGGCATTTATGGCGATGCAGATGAACCCGATTCTTGCAATTGTACTCGGGAGCGCTCTTGCGGTCTTCGTGCAGGGCGTTTATGCGACAACCGCATATCTCGGTCGTACTGCAAGTCTCGCCAAGTTTGAACAGCCGGTCTACATTGACATCTTGAAGTCGATGACGACCGTGACCATGGCACACGCGTTCGTGGCAGTATTTGCCACCGTCACGATGTGTCACCTGATCATCAGCGCACTCGGCCACCCCTTCCCGCTCCCGTTGCTGGGGCTCATATGGGGTATCGCGCTCGGTGCGGCTGGATCTGCAACGGGTAACCCCTTCTACGGGAAGGAGCGGCAGTACCAGCACCAGAAGTTCGGAGCCGGAGTTCCGATCTCCGCATCCGGGAACATCGTCCGCTACGCCGAGGCTGGCGAGCGGAACTCGCTCGACAATGGTTTCTTCAGTGCCAAGCTCGGCGGTCCTGCGTCGGGTATCTGCTTCGGCCTGATCGTCTTCTTCGAGCTCTGGCGCACCGTGATCTTCGAGCCGCTCGCCGCGGGATGGGGAGCGATCATCATCGGTGTCGTTGCGATCCTGATCTTTGCCATCATCGACCGCTACATCGAGGTCTGGGCGAGGAAGACCTTCGGACCCTACGTGGTTCCCGGGGCCACTGAGGAGGTTTCATCATGAGTGCACTCGGAGGACCAGCAAAGACTGCAGGTGTCCAGCCCCCAACAGGGATGGGACTCGTAATCAGCATCGTTCTCATCATCATCGCGTTTGCGCTTGCCTACTTCCTCTTACAGATAGCCGGGTTACTCGCAGTCGTCGGGATCACCGTCGGTGGTATCCTGATCGGGTTTGGCGTTCACTTCGTCCCGGTCGGCGGGGCACCCGCTGCGATGGGACAGTCTCCAGGTATCGCGACCGGTGTGCCGATGCTCGCCTCAGGTGCCGGGCTTGCAGGCCTCTTCGCTGGCGCATGGGCTGCGCCACTCGGACTTCCGATCGCCCTTGCCAGCGGTGCGATCGGCGGCGGGCTGCTGATGGCGATCACCTGTACGATGGTCAACATCATCTACATCTTCGGTATGGGTATCCCGGCAGCATCCGGCAAGGTGGATAAGGATCCGATCACAGGTGACACCTTCCCTGAGTACAAGACTCAAGGTACCGAAGGGCACGGCCTCCCGTTCATCTCCTGGGTTGGCGGTGTCATCGGCGGCGCGCTCGGAGGCCTTGGCGGAACGCTCATATATCTCGAGCTCCTCGATATCTACCAGGCACAGATGCCCGCGCTCCTGAGCGCAACGGTCGAGCAGATCGCGCCCATCGCCATCTCGCTTGCCGGTGTCTTCGCGATCGGCATGTTCCTGGTGAACGCTGTGCTTGTCGCGTACAACATCGGTGGCACAATCGAAGGACCGCACGATCCCAAGTTCAAGAGGGCTCCACGAGCGATCATCGCATCCGCCGCGGCATCAGCCATTGCAGGCGTATTTGCAATCGGGCTGCTCGAATTGGTGGGGGTGTTTTAAATGACAGTACAGGTTGAAGTCGGAGTGGGCGGCATCCCACACAACAAGATCATGATCTACGGTCTCGTGGGATCGCTCATTCTCGTCTACCTGACATACCTGAACGAGATCACCGGTACCGAGTACTTCGCGTTCTTCGGCGGACTTGCCTGTGTGGCTGCCCTCATCTGGGGCACCGACACGATCAAGATTCTCTGCAGCTACGGGCTTGGTACCGGCGTCCCGTCGGCAGGTATGATCGCGCTCGGTTCAGGTACCATCGCCGCGCTCTTCGGGGCCACGACCGGCGTATTCGCACCAATCGTCGCGGTCATCATCGCCGCGTTCATCGGTGCGGTCTGCGGGTTGATGGCCAACCACGTGGTCAGGATGGATATTCCGGTCATGGTTGTTTCACTGACAGAGCTTGCGGTCATTGGTGCGATAACAGTGCTCGGCCTCGTTGCCATGGTCGGCGGAACATTCAACTTCCTGGACCTGGTCATCGGCACGACCGTCATCCTCGGATTTGCCCTGCAGACCTTCGAAGCTTCCGTCATCGGCGGTGGCATCATTGCTGTGATCTTCATGCTTTCTGCGATCGCAATCCAGCATGCGTTCAACGCCTGCCTTGGACCAGGGGAGAAACAGGACCGGACGCTTATGCTCGCCGCGGAGTGTGGTTTCCTGACCATGATCCCGGTTGCGATCATGTCGTTTGCGTTCGTCGAGTTCATCCCGGCTCTTATATCACTGCTGGTCTCGGTCATCGGGTGGGCTTACACCTACGCGAAGTACATCGAGCTCTCGAAGCGTGACGCCTTCGCCTGGCTTGACGCCAAGCCGATCATCGAACCCAAGGGAGGTGCCTAAATGGCATACGTTCAGGTACTGCCCGAGTACGGGCTTGTCGTCGACCCGATGGTTGGTATCGTTACCACCGCCGGCGTCTCGTACACCCCTGTGCTCGAGCAGATAGCAGAACTTGAGAAGATCACCGAGGATCTGGTCGGGATGCTCTCTGGAGAAGGCAACTTCCTGGCGTCGTTCCCGAACAGGGACGGGGTCCTCAAGATCGCCGGAGGTGTGACCGCATTCTGGTATGGCATGGCAGTCGGTCTTCTGATTGCTGGTGTCATCGTGTTAGGAGTGCTGTGAGGTGAATGTAACATGGTTGAGAAGAAATCACCGGCCAGTGGTTGGCCGATAGTTAAGGGCGACTTCCATACGGGAGATCCGCAGAGTTGCGTCGCCGTTGTCACCATGGGATCCCACCTCGACGAACAGGCTATCTGCGATGCCGGAGCAGCCATCGCCGGGACCTGTATGACCGAGAACCTGGGTATCGAGAAGGTTATTGCAAACGTCATCTCGAATCCCAACATCAGGTTTGTTCTCTGTTGTGGTACAGAGGTGAAAGGACACCTCTCCGGCCAGAGTTTCATAGCCCTGCATCAAAACGGCGTCTCCGAGGGTAGAATCGTCGGGGCGCAGGGAGCAATCCCGTTCATCGAGAATCTCCCCGACGAAGCGATCAAGCGCTTCCAGGAACAGGTTGAGATCGTCAACATCATGGAAACCGAGGATCTGGGCACTATCAAGGCCAAGATCAACGAACTCAAGGCCAAAGACCCAGGTGCCTTCCCCGGAGAACCCATGATCGTCGAGGTCAAAGAGGCAGGCGCTGCCGCAGAGGAAGTGACTGGCGAGGTTCAGCCGCTTTCAGGCGAACTGGCGCTGATGCATGCACGGATGAAGGTCGTCGAACGGATGGTCACCAACATCGGCTACCGCAACAAATTTGCTGCCGGTGTCTACTCGGGCAAGATCGAGGGTCTCATGATCGGCCTGATCGTCTCGTTTGTGATCCTGGGATTCATCTTGTTGGGGTGATGTAAATGACAGAAGAAGGCACACAGACTGCAGGCCCCATCCGGATGACAGCAATCAACAAAATGATGGACTCCATCCGGTATAAGGCACAGATTCTTGCCCGCACGAACAAACTCGAGTCAGGTATTATGGCTACGGGGATCCTTGGGTTCGCAATCGGACTCATCATCGTCATGCTCTTGATCCTGGTTCCAGTAATAGCACTGGGGTTGATCTAACATGGTTGAGAAGAAATCACCGGCCAGTGGTTGGCCGATAGTTAAGGGCGACTTCCATGCGGGAGATCCGCAGAGTTGCGTCGCCGTTGTCACCATGGGATCCCACCTCGACGAACAGGCTATCTGCGATGCCGGAGCAGCCATCGCCGGGACCTGTATGACCGAGAACCTGGGTATCGAGAAGGTTATTGCAAACGTCATCTCGAATCCCAACATCAGGTTTGTTCTCTGTTGTGGTACAGAGGTGAAAGGACACCTCTCCGGCCAGAGTTTCATAGCCCTGCATCAAAACGGCGTCTCCGAGGGTAGAATCGTCGGGGCGCAGGGAGCAATCCCGTTCATCGAGAATCTCCCCGACGAAGCGATCAAGCGCTTCCAGGAACAGGTTGAGATCGTCAACATCATGGAAACCGAGGATCTGGGCACTATCAAGGCCAAGATCAACGAACTCAAGGCCAAAGACCCAGGTGCCTTCCCCGGAGAACCCATGATCGTCGAGGTCAAAGAGGCAGGCGCTGCCGCGGCAGAAGTGGCTGTTGCAGGCGTACACCCACAGTTCCTTGAGTTCGAGGAGCGACTCGACGCTATCGAGAAGAAGATCGAGTTCGTCGATGCAGAGATGGCCCAGCGCGTTGGAAGAAAAGTTGGACGCGATATCGGCATCCTGTATGGACTGGTTGCAGGTTTGATTGTATTCATGATGTTGTTGGTGTTACTACCCAAATTAGTAGGGTTCCTGTAAGGAGGATTGACGAATATGTTCAAGTTCGAAAAAGAACAAGCGGTACATAACTTTAATGGTACCATGCTCGGCGGGCAGCCTGGAGAGTACCCGACCGTGCTCGGTGCATCCATCTTCTACAACAAGCACGAGATTGTATTGGATGACAAAACCGGAAAGATCGACAAGGATACGGCAGAAGCACTCTGGAACCGCTGCCTGGAACTCTCGGATATCACAGCCATTCCGCACTTCATCCAGATCATCGCGGAATATGGTGAGGCTTTCGAGAGTTACATCGACTGGTTCTGCAGTGTTGATGACAAGACAGCGTTTCTGATGGACTCTTCTGTCCCGACAGCACTCGCCCATGCATGCGAGTATGTTACTGAGGCAGGTGTCGCCGATCGTGCGATCTACAACTCGATCAACGGTTCGATCCTGCCTGAGAACATCGAGGCGCTGGCCAAGAGCGACGTGGATGCAGCCATCGTCCTTGCCTTCAACCCCGCCGACCCCTCGGTCGCCGGCCGGGAGAAGGTTCTGGTCGAGGGCGGCGTTGCTGGACAGGAACTGGGGATGCTTGAGATCGCGGAGAAGTGCGGTATCACCCGCCCGATCCTCGATACTGCAGCCACCCCGCTCGGTCTTGGTTCCGGTGGCGCATACCGTGAGATTCTCGCCTGCAAGGCGATCCACGGCCAGCCAACCGGCGGTGCATACCACAACATGACCGTCTCCTGGACCTGGCTGAAGCGCTGGAAGGGAACGAAGAAGACACCCTCACAGCAACTGGTTGGGCTGGAGGGCAAAGATAACCTAATTCAGCAGCTCACACGCCACTATCTTGGCGGTCTGGATGGAATGCGCCAGGCGGCCTGGTCTGCACCTGATATCGGGTGCAACATGGTTGCGAGCACGCTCGGTGCTGACCTGATCATGTATGGGCCGATCGAGAACGTCGAGGCTATGATCACCGCGCAGGCCTACATTGACATTGTCGTGCTGGAAGCGGCGCGCGACCTCGGGATCGAGCCCAAGTCTGAGGACCACCCACTGTTTAGACTCGTCTAAACCAAACCCTTTTTTAATACCGGAGGTTTGCAGCGGGGATCGCTACCGGATCGCACGTTGCAATTAAATCTGCGAAGGTTGATGTCGCGAAAGCCGTCCCTATTCGCATCGGTCAGTTTGACGCGACCGCTCTGACCATTCCGTGCGAGCACGGAATCACCCGCTGAGCGGCTGTCCACATTGGCGCTGGTCAGGGTACCCGCGGCGCTCCGCCCATACGGGCGTTTCTGGATCGAGTCGCCTGCCAGGGAATCTTTTAGCTCACCTCTGATCCAGAGGCGCATAGCGCGCTCTGTAGAAATTGGCGAATGCCTGCACAGAATTGGAGCACCCAGGTGTCTGACCAAAGGCAAAACCGGGGACCGGCCCCGTGTCGTCGTCCGGGTATATCAGAACGATAGGGGTAGCGCCCTCCCGGTGTACCGCTTGCCCCTTCCCTTAACGCAGAGCGAACTGAAGCGCTCGAAAAAACGAAATGCTGGAGGCGAGGGACTTTCTCATCCCGCCGCTCAGGGCAACTCAATACTCCCTGCGATCCTGAGCTTCCCGCCCTCAAGGTAATGAAGCACCGCTGTGTCGCCCCGGAGATAAATAAGGTCTTTCTCCAGCACGAGCGTAAGCGTCGGCCGCCGCCAGTCTCCTTCGTCCCGCACAGCCTCCACCCGCGCCGGGATGAACTGCATCCAGTGACCGAGGTGGAGGACCATCCCTGCGGTCAGCGGCGCCGGCCAGTACCTGACCAGGGTCGCCCGTACCTCAAGGTTTGCCTGTGTCCGAATCCCGGGATCGCTTGAGAGGACGAAGCCGCGGTCCAGGGCATCAGACTCGATGTTCTTGAGCGCGAGCCCCACGCGGTCGCCTTCCGCGGCCCAGTCAAAGTCATCGTCATGCTTCTGGATTGAGCGCACCGTGACCGCCTGCTCACCCGGGTAGATCTTCAGAACGTCATGCTTTCTGACGCCGCCCTGCACAACGCAACCGAGGATGACCGTCCCGATGCCGCGGACGTTGAAGTGGTGATCGAGAGGGATCGTCCCTACAGCCCCAGCCGCAGGCTCGACTGACTCTCGTGCGTGCGCGCGGGCGAGCAGACGGTCACGCAGCACGATCGAGTCCTCATCCACGAACTCGTAGCGCTCAAACACCGTTCCCCGGAGGAACGGCGCGAGGTCTCCGGGTGTTAGGTAGTTCTGGAGGACGATATAGCCCTGCTCCACCCCCGCCTCATCGAGCATCAGCACCCACTCCCCAAAAACCGGCGTGATCTCGCTCACCACAACAAGAGCCGCATCCGCCATCGATGCCGCATAAAAAAGCGGGGCCAGCCGCTCCGGGTATCGTGTCGGCTCGACGAAGGTGACGGTATCGGCATCCCTCTTCAGGTTATAGAAAGTGATATCTGAGGCCGTGCCTCTCTTCCCGAGATTCTTCGCGTAACCTTCGGGTCCCAGCACGGCAACATTCAGGTTGCCCATATTCCAGATCATTTAGTTATCCAGGAGTATGAGGTTTGCTCCACTACCCCGGCTCCCCGCAGGCACGGCCAGGTACGCGCATCGCGTCATTAACCAAATGGATTTTAACAAAGTAAAGTTAATTTTGCTATACACTATGCGGAGAACGGCATCGATCACGCTCCTGGCCCTCACCGGTATACTTCTTGCCAGCATGGCCTGTGCAGTCACCCTCGGACCGGCCAGCATGTCCCTCGGATCTCTGTTTACCCTGCCCAACGCATGGAAGATTTTCTGGGATGTCAGGCTGCCGCGAGTGATTGCCGCGGTGCTGGTCGGATGCGCGCTCGCCGTAGCGGGCACAGCCATGCAGGGGCTGTTTAGGAACTCCATGGCCGATCCCTATATCATCGGCACATCGTCCGGCGGGGCGCTCGGGGCCACACTCTCAATCATCCTCTTTGCGGGCACAGGGCGACCGGTATTCGCATTCATAGGGGCGACGATCACCACCTTTACTGTCTACACCATCGCCCGTCAGGGCGGGAAGGTCCCGGTCGAGACGCTCCTCCTCTCCGGTGTCGCCCTCTCCATGCTGCTCTCAGCGTTTCTCTCGTTTCTCATGTACACCGCCGGACAGAGCCTCCACCAGATCATGTTCTGGCTGATGGGCGGGTTCTGGAACGTCTCGTGGGATGACGTCCGCATCGCCACCCTCATCCCCGTCGGGTGCCTGGCTATCTACCTCTACGCGCGCGACATCAACATAATATCACTCGGCGACGAGGAAGCGATCCACCTCGGCGTGAACGTTGAGCGGTTGAAACAGGTCCTGCTCTTTGCGAGCGCCTTCCTGACAGGAATAGCAGTCTCGATCGCAGGGGCAATCGGGTTCATCGGCCTGATCACCCCTCACGTGATGCGCCTGATCGTAGGCCCCGACCATCGCATCCTCCTTCCCGCGGCCGCACTTGCGGGCGGGATCCTCCTCCTCTGGTCTGATACGCTCACAAGAACGTTTGCCGGCGACATGCCGGTCGGGATCATCACCGCCTGTTTTGGCGCACCGTTCTTCATATACCTCCTACGGAGCAGGATGAAAGCATGAAACCAGTCGAGGTCATTGGTATTGACGTCTCCTACGGTGCAAAGAAGGTCCTTGAGGCGATCTCGCTGCATGCGGAGAAGGGCGAGATCCTCGGGATCATCGGGCCGAACGGGGCAGGGAAGACAACGCTCATCAATGCGATGAGCCGGATAGTCACACCTGAGAACGGAGAAGTCTATCTCAACGCCCGGAACCTGGATTCCTTCAGTTTCCGGGAGATGGCGCAGCAGGTGGCGGTCGTGCCACAGGGGATCTCGATCAGTTTCGATTACACCGTGCGCGATATCGTCATGATGGGGAGGCATCCTTACATCGGAAGGCTCTCCTCCGCGACCTCCCACGACCTGGAGGTCTGCGACCGCGCCATGCGCCTTGCAAACGTCACGCACCTCGCCGGTTCATCAGTCAATGAGATCAGCGGTGGCGAGCGGCAGCGGGTGCTCATCGCACGGGCGCTCGCGCAGGAACCAAAGATCCTGCTCCTCGATGAGGCCACCTCAAACCTCGATATCAGTCATCGCATTGAGATCCTGAACATCATCAGGAACCTCACCGACGAGATCACGGTGATCAGCGTCTTCCACGACCTGAACCTGGCAGCCTATTACTGTGACCGCCTGATCATGCTGAAAGAGAAGAAGGTATTTGCCATCGGCGAGCCGGGGGATGTGCTGACCCGGGAGACGATCAACGCGGTGTACGGGATTGACGTGCTGGTAAGGACCCATCCACTGACAGGGAAACCCTATATTCTCCCGGTGTACGGGTCCACCACAAAACACCATCAAGGGCAGAACGTGCACGTCATATGCGGTGGTGGTACAGGGTCTAACCTCCTCTACGTCCTCCACAGGGAGGGGTTCGAAGTGAGCGCCGGTGTGCTCAACCTGCTTGATACCGACTATGCGACCGCGACAGCGCTGGGTATCCCCTGCATTACCGAGGCGCCGTTTGCCGCGATCTCCCCCGGTGCCCGCGAGGACCTCGAGCGGTGCATCGATGCCGCGTGTGCGGTCGTCGTCACGGCCATGCCCATCGGGCGGGGGAACATCGAGAACATCAGGATACTGGAGAACTACCGCGAAAAACCCATCATACTCTTCTGCGACGACGGAAACCAGGCCTTCCAGGACTACGCCGGGGGGGAGGCCGAAGCGATCATTCGCAGGCTGCTTGACCGGGGAGCGGTCACGGCAGAGCGGATTGAGGAGGTTCTGCAGGTCCTCAAACGGGCGGCATGATCCTCCTCTCCTGGACCGGCCCTGGGGAGAAGGGAATCCCTGGCTGCAGGAATCGTGCAGAGATTCAGGCTCTTCCTCCCGGGTATCCTGTCTTATGGGCCGTGGAGAGCCTTCCCCCAAATGGACGCCGACTCGTAGAGCTCATCCCCAGACTCCCTGATGGTTGACATCCCTGGTGGGTCGGCCGCATGCGCACGGCACGGGAACGACGATTCTGACAGCTACAGGAGATCGGAAATGCTGCCATTGTCCCGGGTCTCTCCCTCCCGGCAGAAGGGTCCCTGGATAACCTCTCATACCGCGTTCAGCAAACCAAAAAAAAGCGGAGAGGTGGCTCTCGGTCAGACCTCGTAGGCCACGAGCGATAGCCCCAGGTCCTTCTCGAGATCCTGAATTCGCTTGAGGTCGTCCTCACGCAACTTCGAGTACACCGGTTTTGCGTACGCAAGGATCGTTACGCCAAGGTCTTCCTCACAGTTCTTTATCTGCTTCACCTGTTCAGGTGTCAGGCTTGCATACCCCATACAGATCATCGTCTCACCTCGGGACCTTCAAGGTCAGAGAACGTATATAGATTTCGGAGATCCCTCCAGGACCAGAAACCCCCGCGAATTGCATCCGAGGAACGGAACGCGCCTGGAGAAGCAAAGTTTGAGGCCGCCTGAGAGCAGCGATACGAATATATCTCAAGAGATCACGTCAGGGCGCGATCCAGATGAACCGATGTATGATCATTTTCTGGACAGCAGGACTTCTCCTGTGCATGACCACCGCAACCGCCCTCCCGGCCGCATCGGGAGGAGACCCAGAATCTATTACAGCGTTTACGGGGTGGAGCGGAAATGGAACCCTCCTCACCGATAGAACGCTCGAGATACCAACCACCAACAACGTCTCTGCAAACAGAACCACCGACCAGAGATCGGTACTGGGGGCGCTCGACGCTGCGGCAACCCTTGGAGGATTCAACTACACCGTACGAGAGGAAGAGTGGGGACCGTTCATCTACTCGATTGGCGGAATCCAGTACGACGAGACCACCGGCGATGCCTGGTTCTTCATGGTCAACAACATGACCGCAGCGGTCAACGCCGGAGCCTACCTCCTCCAGGACGGCGACCTTGTGACATTCTGGTACGGGCCTGAAGACTCCACGCCAGGAATAGCAGACTACGTGGTCACGTTCAGGGCTTCAATCCCGGAATGGATACCGGTAACCCTCACCCCCGGCTTGTTCTCCATAACCGCGACGAACAGCGGAATCGAGTACACCGTCGATAGACTGACGCCGCTCGGTGCCCTTGATGCAGCAGGGACGCCATATACCGTTGACGATTCGTATTACCAGGAATATGGTTCGCTCTTCATCGACTCGATCCAGGAGCGAGAGAATGCCGGAGCAAGCGGCTGGATGTACCAGGTAAACGACATCGTCCCCCCGGTCGGCCCGAACACCTATACACTCGACGACGGGGATGAGGTCGTCTTCTACTGGAGTGAGAGCATGGAATCCACCCCTGCATCATCTGATCAGGTGGTCCCGATCAGGGTTAGCCTGGGGTGAGCGGTGATCCGGATACAACCCCGGGTCCAGGCAGGAAACACAGGAGAGGATACGCGGTGCCCACCCCCCCGCAACCTCCTGGTCGTCGTCATAGTGGTGACGCTCCTCTGCGTAACCGCCGGGAGCGCCTACCCGGTCTCCCCGGAGGACCCAACGGTCGAGCGTGGTCTTGACTACCTCCATACATGCCAGAAAGGAGACGGGGGGTTTGGCGAAGAGGGAGATGAGAGTTCCCCTGGAACAACAGACTGGTCGGTCATGGCGATCGTCGCTGCCGGCGAAGACCCGCGATCCTGGACGACGAACAATACCTCACCGCTCGACTACCTGCAAGCCTCCGGGAACGAGACGCTTGCCAGAGGCGGAACCGCAGATATCGGTCGGAGAATCCTGACCCTCATTGCCGCTGGCGAAGACCCAAAGACCTCTGGTGGGATCGACCATCTCGCAGAACTTCAAAGGCGGGTGAAACCCAACGGCCAGGCTGGTGACCATATCTACACCACTATCTGGACGGTCATCGCGCTGGCCGCCGCGGGGGAGAATACATCAACCTCGACCGGTTGGCTGATGGATCAGCAGAATCCTGATGGAGGTTTTGGCTGGACATCCGGCGCAGAGAGCGATCCTGACGATACCGGGGCTGCCATCATGGCCCTCCGGGCCGCCGGGATACCGCCAGGATCACCAGTCATACAGAACACTCTCACCTACCTGCGGGGGGTGCAACAGGATGACGGGGGGTTTAACTTCGGCGGGACCAGCGCATCGAACTCCGCGTCTGACGCATGGGTCATCCAGGGGATCGTCGCTGCCGGCGAAGACCCTTCGACGTGGGAGAAGAACGGCACCGATGTGGTATCACACCTGGAGGGTCTCCAGAACCCGGATGGTTCGTTCCAGCATGCCGCATACGTCACCGATAACCCCTGCAGGATGACCGCAAGCGCCATTCCGGCACTGCTTGGCAGGCCTTATCCGATCACTCAGGCGACCCTCGCACCTGGACGGCAACAACCCACCCCTGCCATCTCCTCATCGCCCACTCCACGAGAACTGGACCCCGGCGATGTGGGGGCCATCACCCTCACCGATGACTCCGGCAGAACGATCACCATCCAGGGCACCCCCGAGCGGATCGTCTCGCTTGCACCGGCAAATACCGAGATCCTCTTTGCACTCGGGCTTGAGGACCAGATCGTCGGCGTGACCGACTACTGTGACTACCCTCCTGCCGCCCTCGATAAACCAAAAGTCGGGGGATACAGCACGGTCAACATCGAGAAGGTGGTCGCCGCCGATCCCGACCTGGTCTTTGCCTCCTTCGGAAACACCGAGGACGTGATCAACCGCCTCCATGACCTGGGGCTGACCGTCATCTCGCTCGATCCAGCGACCATCGATGATGTCCTGCACGACATAACCCTGGTCGGTGAAGCAACCCGGCAGGAAGAGGAGGCCGCAAAACTGGTTCAAAACCTGACTGCTCGTATACAGGCGGTCACTGATAAAACCGAAGCACTGGAAGAGAAACCGACGGTTGCTCACGTGGTCTGGTACGACCCGATCTGGGTGAGTGGCAACGCTACGTTCCAGGATGAGGTGATCGAGAAGGCTGGGGGGAAAAACGCGTTCGATTCAGTCGAGGGGTGGAAAGTCGTCAGTTTCGAGCAGTTTATGACCACTGACCCGGACTGCATCATTGTCAACTCCGGCACCGGGATGACCGCAGAGGAGGGGCGTGATATCATCTATGACTACTTCATGACCGAACCCAGGATGCAGGATCTCTCAGCGGTGAAGGAGAACAGGGTATTCATCATTGACGCTGATATCATCAGCCGCGGGGGGCCGCGGATCGTGGATGCGCTGGAAGAGGTGGCGCAGGACCTTCATCCTGGTCTCTTCGGCGCAAAGGAGCCCACACCGACACCGACCCGGCAGTCCCGGGGGATGGGCGTTGCCATCCTTCTGTTGGCGCTGGGGTTTGCCGCTGCTGCCGGCCGGATGAGGATGCGGTGACACGCCTCCCGGCAGAACACCACCGGAGCATCACCCATGATCGAGATCCAGGAGCGACAGCCTGCCGGGACCGCTAAACCCATCGAAGTGCTTGACCTCAATGCCGCCTACGGCGTCAAGAAGATTCTCGAGGATATTACGTTCTCCGTCGAGAAGGGCGAGTTTCTGGGCCTCATCGGGCCCAACGGATCCGGAAAGACAACACTCCTGAAGGTCCTGAGCAAGATCATCACGCCTGAGGCGGGCACCGTCTACCTCGACGGCCGTGACCTGGAGGAGATTACGTTCAGAGAACTGGCCCAGAACCTGGCGGTTGTCCCGCAAGAGGTCGCGATCGGGTTTGATTATACCGTCCGCGAGATCGTCATGATGGGGAGGCATCCCTACATCAGCCGGCTCAGAGCAGAGGATGCAGATGATCTGCGCCTCTGCAACCAGGCGATGGAACTCACCCGGGTCGAGACACTCGCCAATGCCTCGATAAACGAGATCAGCGGTGGTGAACGCCAGCGGGTGCTGATCGCCCGGGCGCTCGCACAGGAACCCAGGATCCTGCTCCTCGATGAGGCGACATCGAACCTCGATATCAGTCATCGGATCGAGATCTTAAATATCATCAGGGGTCTTACCGACAAGATCACGGTGATCAGCGTCTTCCATGACCTGAACCTGGCTGCTTACTACTGTGACCGCCTGATCGTGCTGAAAGACCGGCGGATCTATGCCATAGGGCCACCAGAAGATGTCCTGACCGCAGAGACCATAAGGGCAGTCTTCGGAATCGATACCCTCATCAGGCACCATCCGTTCACCAGGAAGCCCTACGTCCTGCCGGTGTACGAGAGACCGGCAGCACCTGAACATGAGCATGCGCGGCGGATACATGTTATCTGCGGCGGCGGGACAGGATCTGATCTCCTCTACCTCCTCTCTGCGCGCGGATTTGTCGTCACCTGCGGCGTGCTGAACGTGCTGGATACCGATTACGGAACAGCCCTGCACCTCGGTCTTCCTTCTGTTGCCGAACCGCCGTTTCATGGCATCACCCCGGAGTCGCTCGCAGAACTCAGGGGCTACCTCGACGAAGCCGATGCCATCATCGTTATGCCCATGCCGATCGGGCAGGGGAACATCGAGAACATCAGGGTGCTGCTCGACTACGCCGAAAAAACGATCCTGGTTGTGGGGGAGCCGGGGTCAGACGCGATGGAGGACTTCACCGGCGGGGATGCGCGTGCGCTCCTGGACGAGGTTGAGGCGCGCGGTGCTACCCGGGTCAGGGGACCGGAAGATCTTGCAGCGCGTCTTGCCCGGCTGTAGCCAGAATGGACCCAGAAGAGTCACCAGCGGGAGGAGTTGCCATATCAGCACATTCCTGCGAACACCAAATTGTATTTAAATAACTTAAATTTTTTTTATAAAGTTTTATTACTTTAGATAAAGACTATTTGTATATATGAGATCAAGGCGGTTATCAATCTTTCTTGGACTTATCATGCTCTCACTCCTGCTCGTTGGGGTGGCGAGCGCATCGTATCCGATGTTTCACTACGACCAGCAGCGGACCGGCTACGTCCCCGAAGAGGGGCCGCAGACGAACGCCATCCTCTGGGTGGCGGAGACCGCTGAATGGGCCGACGGTTCGCCGGCGGTGTATAACGGAAAGGTCTTCATCCCGACCTGGCCGGATATGAACTTCGATGAAGTCAACCCGATGGGGCTTGTCTGTTACGACGCCGCCACCGGGGTGGAACTCTGGACGAACGAACTCGGTGGCGCCGGCGTCGGTTCGGTTTCGGGGGTCGCCGTCGCCGATGGTCAGGTCTACCTCGGCGGGACCGACGGGCGGCTCTACTGTGTCGATGAAGAGACGGGGGAGACGCTCTGGGCGAGCGACCAGATCGACACCACTACCTGGTATGGGCTCTCGTCATCACCCCTCGTCTACGGAGGAGCGGTCTACGTCCTCTCGACTTCGGACGGCGTGCTGCACGCCTTCAACCCTGATGGTACCGAAGCCTGGACCTTTGAGACGGGTAACGGTGTGCTGTACTTCACCTCTCCCGCAGGCTACGATGGAAAAATCTACTGCGCAGGAAACAGGAGCCAGATCTTCTGCATCGATCCTCCAACGCAGACCGCCATCTGGACCTTCAATCAGGGGGAATCGGTAAAGTCTTCGCCGGTCATCGGCGGGGACGGCACCGTCTACTTCACCACCTCGTCGCGGTGCTACGCCCTCGACGGCACCACAGGCACGGAACGCTGGAACACCTCCGTGACCGGGACGGCGGCGACCCCCGCCCTTGCCGGCGGGCATATCTATGCAGGGGCCTCCGATGGCCTCCACTGCCTTGATGCAGCGACCGGCGAGGAGCAATGGCACTTCCCGGCAAAAGAAGTAAACGTTGCACCGGTCGTGGCCAAAAACCTCGTCTACGCCGCGACCAACGAGGAGACCGGCACCCTGTATGCGGTGGACGCCGGGACCGGCGAACCGGTCTGGTCGTACTCCCTCGAAGCCCCGGGAGACGGGACGTTTTCCGCGTTCTATTCCTCCTCACCCGCCGTATCGGACGGCGTCCTCTACATCGGCGCTGAGAACAACCGCTTCTACGCCTTCGGGGAAGGATCCGTGCCTGAACCGACGTTCCCGGGATGGAGCGGAACGGTCAGCCTGACTGACGGCCAGACCTTCCAGGTCACCCCGTTCAACAACGAAAGCGCTACCTACACCATCAACCAGACCTCAGCCCTCGGGGCACTGGATGCAGCAGCAACGAAAGGCGGGTTTAACTACACAATCCAGGAAACAGAATGGGGTCTGTTCCTCTATTCCATCGGCGGTATTACCTACAACGAGACCTCGTGGGACTCCTGGCTCTATTCGGTCAATGAGGTGCCCGCTGAAGTCGGAGCGGCCGACTACCACCTCAAGGATGGGGACGTCGTCACCTACTGGTACGGTCCCTGGGGATCGACCCCTGAGACCGCCCGTGCGGTGATCACCATCACGGTCTCTATCCCGGCGCTGCCCGCACCGATGTTCACGCTCTGGGACGGGACCGTGACCCTGACAGAGGGGGAGACCTTCCAGTTCGTCCCCTCGAACAACGAAAGTGCCTCGTACACGATTAACCGCACCACCGACCTCGGGGCGCTGGATGCCGCCGCAGTTAGCGGGAACTTCACCTTCAACGCCTCCGACACCTGGTACGCCTCCTACGGGTCGTTCCTGCTCGAGGATATCGCCGGCATCGCAAACGAGGACTGGACAGAGGAGAACGCACGCTCATGGTCGATCTTCATCAACGACGCGGCAGCTCCAGCCGGGCTCGGAGCGAACTCTCTCGCAGACGGCGACAGGCTCGCCTTCTACTACTGCCCCGCGGATCCAGACACGTATGCCCCGCTCATCGACCAGGCCGAGTACGCCGTCATCATCGACGTCACCCTCCGCGACTTTGCGTGGGAGGGAGCGGTCAGCCTGACTGACAGTCAGACCTTCCAGGTCACCCCGTTCAACAACGAAAGCGCTACCTACACCATCAACCAGACCTCAGCCCTCGGGGCGCTGGATGCAGCAGCAACGAAAGGCGGGTTTAACTACACAATCCAGGAAACCACCTGGGGTCCGTTCCTCTATTCCATCGGCGGTATTACCTACAACGAGACCTCGTGGGACTCCTGGCTCTATTCGGTCAATGAGGTGCCCGCAGAAGTCGGAGCGGCCGACTACCACCTCAAGGATGGGGACGTCGTCACCTACTGGTACGGTCCCTGGGGATCGACCCCTGAGACCGCCCCTGCGATAGTCACCATCACGGTCTCTATCCCGGCGCTGCCCGCACCGATGCCCACACTCTGGGACGGGACCGTGACCTTGATAGAAGGAGAGACCTTCCAGTTCGTCCCCTCGAACAACGAAAGTGCCTCGTACACGATTAACCGCACCACCGACCTCGGGGCGCTGGATGCCGCCGCAGTTAGCGGGAACTTCACCTTCAACGCCTCCGACACCTGGTACGCCTCCTACGGGTCGTTCCTGCTCGAGGATATCGCCGGCATCGCAAACGAGGACTGGACAGAGGAGAACGCACGCTCATGGTCGATCTTCATCAACGACGCGGCAGCTCCAGCCGGGCTCGGAGCGAACTCTCTCGCAGACGGCGACAGGCTCGCCTTCTACTACTGCCCCGCGGATCCAGACACGTATGCCCCGCTCATCGACCAGGCCGAGTACGCCGTCATCATCGACGTCACCCTCCGCGACTTTGCGTGGGAGGGAGCGGTCAGCCTGACTGACAGTCAGACCTTCCAGGTCACCCCGTTCAACAACGAAAGCGCTACCTACACCATCAACCAGACCTCAGCCCTCGGGGCGCTGGATGCAGCAGCAACGAAAGGCGGGTTTAACTACACAATCCAGGAAACCACCTGGGGTCCGTTCCTCTATTCCATCGGCGGTATTACCTACAACGAGACCTCGTGGGACTCCTGGCTCTATTCGGTCAATGAGGTGCCCGCAGAAGTCGGAGCGGCCGACTACCACCTCAAGGATGGGGACGTCGTCACCTACTGGTACGGTCCCTGGGGATCGACCCCTGAGACCGCCCGTGCGGTGATCACCATCACGGTCTCCATTCCGACACCAGGGGGCGGCGGTGGCGGCGGTGGAGGAGATGGCGGCGGCGATTCGCCATCCCCCTGGATCACCGTCACCCTCAAACCCGGGAAATTTACCGTCACCGCAGACAACAGCAAAAAAACCTATGATGTCAGCCGGCAGACAGCCCTCGGGGCGCTGGATGCAGCCGGAGTCGGGTATACCGTCGACGACTCCTATTACCAGCAGTACGGGTCGCTCTTCATCGACTCCATTAAGGGCAAAAAGAACGAAGGGACAAAAGGCTGGATGTACCAGGTAAACGGCGAAAGTCCCGGCGTCGGTGCCAATGCGTACACGGTCAAAGACGGCGATAACGTCGTCTTCTTCTGGAGCGAAAGTATGAGTTCAACCCCGGAGACCTCGCAGGACGTCATCTCCATCAAGGTCGTGATCCCGGGGTCATCCAGTGGTTCAGGCTCTGGTTCTTCAGGCGGCGGTTCCAGCTCAACGGGCGCCACAACCAGCGTCGCGCAACAGGGCGACAGTGAGCCGGGATCAGGGTCCCTCCTCCTCGGGCTACCAGCCGGAGCCACCGTCGAGCTCGGAGAATGGGGCCAGACCTTCTCGATCGACACCACCAGCCCGGCCGCATCCGGAGAAGAGGTCATCATATCAGGAAACACCCTCAAGATCAACCGAAGCAGCCTGGTGCTGACCATCGCCGCAAGGAACATCGACGAGAAGAACGGCGTGGCAAAAGGTCTCATAGAAAGCGTCACCGCGACGGTCAACCCGATATCCACAGAGATCGCGGGCGTGGGGACTGTCGCCGTATCGCTGGACCTGAACCTCACCGGTATCCCGGCAGCTGACGGCAGGCTCGATATAGCCTTTAACGCCACCCCGGACGCAACAGTAGAAAACGCTTTCACTCTTGCTGCCGCAGAGAAGAATGAAGAGATCACTGCTCTTGCCTACACCGTTACTGTCACGCGAACGAACCTGGAAAATGGTGAAGATATCGCCGGAGCGGTGATCCGTATGACCATAAACCCAGGATGGGTGGAAGAGCATGGTGGCGTGGATGCCCTCAGGATCGCACGGTCCGCAGAGGATGGCACACACCAGATGCTCGAAACCCGGATTGCTGGAACCGATGAGAACGGGAACCTGATCGTCGAGGCGGTCTCACCCGGTGGCCTCTCGGTCTTCGGCCTGCTGGCGGTCACGGCGGCACCTGCGGTACAGGACGGGGTGGCTGCCGCCGTCACCTCTACCGTCCCTGATACACCTGCTGCTGCAGGAACACCTGCAGGATCATCGCCTTCTCTCTCGTCACCGCTCATCATCGCCGCGGTAGGTGCGATCCTGCTCATCGGAACGGTATACCTCATTATCAAACGGAGAAGACAACCATGAAACATAGCATAAGCATCCTGATCATACTCCTCCTCTGCGTCGCTTCCTGCGCCGCCTACCCCCTGAGCCCGGGTGACCCCACCATCCAGACCTCCCTGGACTACCTCCGTGACTGCCAGAAGAGTGACGGCGGTTTTGGTGAAGTGGGGCGCGAGAGCAGTCCCGGCACATCATCGTGGGCGATCATGGCAGCCGTCGCCGCAGGCGAAGATCCGCGGGAGTGGGTGAAAGACGGTAACTCGACCATCGACTACCTCAGGTCGATGAACGATGAGATCATGGCAAAAGGAGGAACTGTTGATATCGCCCGCACCCTCCTGACGCTGGTCGCGGTCGGAGAAGACCCCCGTTCCTTCTGCGGAACCGACTACGTCGCGGAACTGAAATCCCGGGTGAAACCCGGCGGCCAGGCAGGAGACCATGTCTTCACGACCATCTGGACGATCATTGCTCTCGCTTCGGTCGGAGAAGACACCGATGCATCGGCCGCATGGCTGGCATCCCAGCAGAATGCCGACGGAGGTTTCCCGTGGACGCCGGGTGCCGAGAGCGACCCGGACGACACGGGCGCCGCACTTGAAGCGCTCGCAGCGGCAGGCGTCTCCCCCGATGCAGCTGTTGTGCAGGACGCGCTCGCGTACCTCAAAGGAGAGCAGCTTGAGGACGGTGGTTTCCACTACGGGGGAACAAGCGCTTCAAACTCCGCATCAGATGCCTGGGTCATCCAGGGTATTGTTGCCGCAGGAGGCAACCCTGCAGAGTGGAGAGTGGGTGAGACGAGTGTGGTTGACCACCTCATCAGCCTGCAGAACCCCGACGGATCGTTCCGCCACACCGCTTACGTGACCGATAACCCCTGCAGTATGACGGCGAATGCAATCCCTGCACTCCTCGGAAAACCATACCCGGTGACCCCGTCAGAGACCCTGCTGTCGCGACCTGCTACGACCACACCGGACCCCACAACCGCTGCTGCTACGACCACAACCCCGGCCCGAACACCCACCCCAGTGGCAACAGACACCGGAGAGAGAATCGTGACGGTGACCGACGACTTCGGGGAGACCGTTACCATCCGGGGAGTACCGCAGAGGATCGTCTCGCTTGCACCCTCCAACACCGAGATCCTGTATGACCTTGGTCTTGAGGACCGGATCGTCGGTGTCACCGACTACTGCAACTATCCTCCAGCAGCCGCCGATAAACCGAAGGTCGGCGGATACAGCACCATCAGTATCGAGCGGGTGCTCGCGGCCGATCCTGACCTGATCTTTGCCGCGCTCGGCAACACTGAAGACGTGGTCAATCGTCTGCGAGCTCTCGGGATGACCGTCGTCTCTCTCAACCCGGAGACGATCAGCGACGTCCTGCATGACATCGAGCTTGTTGGCGTGGCTACCGGGCAGGAGGAGCAGGCAGCGGCGCGCGTGGAAGAGCTCCGGGCCCGCATCCAGGCGGTGACCGAAAAGACAGAGGACCTGACAGAGAAGCCGTCTGTCGCCCACGTCATCTGGTACGACCCGATCTGGGTCAGTGGCCAGGCGACATTCCAGGATGAGGTGATCAGGATGGCTGGCGGGACAAACGCGTTCGATTCAGTCGAGGGATGGAGCATCATCGGCCTCGAAGAGTTCCTCATCTCGGATCCAGAATACATCTTCGTCAGTTCGGGCACCGGCATGGGCGAGGGAGGGTATGACATCATCTATGACTACTTCATGACCGAGCCCAGGATGCAGCAGCTCGATGCGGTCAGAAACAACCGTGTCTACATCATTGACGCTGATATCATCAGCCGCGGAAGCCCACGGATCGTGGATGCGCTGGAAGAGGTGGCGCGGGATCTCCACCCTGACCTCTTTGGAACAAGTGTCCCGGATGCAACCCCCGTAGCCCAATCCCCGGGTTTTGGGGTGATCCCGCTTATCTGTGCGTTCTTTGCTGTCTTCCTGATCAGGGTGAAGCGTTAGAGCACGAGGCGGTAACAGAATGTGGCAGAACCCTCTATTACTCCTTTTTCTCGCGGTTGTTGTAGCGGGCGGCATTGCATGTCCGGTCCAGGGAGATACGCTCTCCGGCGAAGAAGTCTGGCGATCCGGGATCGGAGACCGGGTTGTAGAGGTTACGCTCTCACAGGACGGCCGCACCGGTGCCGCAATCACAGGGGATAGAGTATACTTCTTTGACCAGAACGGGACGACGCTCTGGAGTTACCCCGTATCCCGTGGCAGGAGCGTGGCCATATCCACTGACGGAGAACGCATCGCGGCAGGCGGGGACCAGTTTCTCCTCTTTGACCAGGACGGTGAGGTGCTCTGGCACCATGCGCCCACATCCCGGATACAGGGCGTTGCTATCGCTGCCGACGGGCGTACAGCCTATGCCGGGGCAGGTACCGATCTCCTGGCCTTCTCTCTGGATGAAGGGCGGTCGGCCGCCAACACCTCCTGGTCCTCCGACATCGAGGATCATATCTGCAGCATATCGATCGATGGCGAGGGATCGAGCATCATCGCCGGTGGCGATTCGGGGGATATCTACTTCTACCATGGAGACGGCCAGCTCCTCTGGCGATACAGGACGGGCAGCAGCGGCATCCGGGTGGCCATATCCCATGACGGCTCGACGGTAGCCGCAGCATCCCCCAAGCGCGTTATATTCCTTCTTAACCGACATGGACGGCTACTCTGGAAGTCTCCGGCAGATGAAGCGGTTACGGACGTCTCACTCTCCGGAGACGGGTCAACTCTTGCGGTGGCAGACGGTGGCATCACTGTGTTCAACCGGGACGGCGAGATCGTGTGGAGGTGCATGACCGGGGAAGAGACCAGGTGCGTCTCACTCTCGCCTGATACGAACTGCATTATCGCCGGTGCGCTCGACGGGACCGTATCGGTATTCAGGCTGCAATCGGAAACCATCCCTGCCGGCGCATCCGCTACATCAACACCCGATACCACCTTCATCATCGAACCACCCCCCTCCCCCGGACAGACATCCGCAGAGCAGGGGGCGGCACTCGCCCCGGCAGCGCCAGTTGCTGCTGGCGCGTGGCTCGCCGCACAGACGTGGTGGAGGAGGAAGGAACGATAACCCGGGTTTCCATGCCTCCTGATGACTCTATCGGCTGCTCCACCTGCTGCCTGATGGACCGGACGCTTGAGGAGGCGCTCAGCCTCATAGCCAGCCAGACAGACCTTGCTGAGATCCTCTCAGACGGCCCGCACTCCCTCTTCCTCGCAGAAGAGACCTGCCACTCGTTTGACCTGCGGTACACGGTCCACGCCCCGGTCGCCGACATCAACATCGCCTCCGAGAACGAGCACCTGCGGAGGGCAACCATCAGGGTCCTCGCAGACCTCTCTCTCGTCTGTGACCGTATCGACGCCGGGTGTCTGGTCATCCACCCGGGGCACATCTGGGGTGAGGAGATGCAGGACGCCGCCAGCCGGGCCCTCGACCGATCGCTCGACGAACTTGCAGCTATCCAGAGGGAGGTGAACGTCCGGTTCACCATCGAGAACATGGGGGCGTGGGATATCTGTTTCTTCAGGGAACCGGGCTTCCTCGACGATCTGGCCGCCCTCGACCTCGGGTTTGCCCTCGATGTGGGGCACGCCCACGTCAACGGCAACCTGGAGGCGTTCCTGGAAGAAGGAGGGGCAATCCACATTCACCTGCACGACAACTGTGGCAGCCGGGACGACCACCTGGCATGCGGCGAGGGAGAGATCGATTTTTACCGCGTGATGCAGATGATTCCGCGGAGCGCCACGAAGGTCGTCGAACCAGTCTCGTTTCAGCAGTACGAATCGAGCCTCCAGTATCTGAGGTCGTTCTTGCCCTGAACGCTCATGGACACCGCCCGATCAGGTGTTCCACCGCCGCACGGAACGCGCTGAACTCTCCTGAGACCCCCGGCCCGCGGGAGCCAGGATAGCCGTTTGCACCACGCGCAACGATGCGGCGTCCATCACTCTCCAGTCGCAGGTGCCAGTAGGTGACGTCGCAGCAGGAGTGGGCAGAGACATACTCAGGCTCCCACTCCCAGACGCCAAGCCGGTCTGCGGTCGCCAGGAACTGCGCCCACTCCTCTGGTGTGGGGGACGCCTCCATCACGACCCCGGAGTAGCCGCCGCCACTCGCCCACTCGTAGAGGAGCCGGCCGTCCACGAGCCTGACGTAGAGCGACGGTCCGACACTTCCGCCGATGTAGAACTCGAAGGCTTCGGGGAGAGATGGGGCGGTGCACATACCCGGTTATATGAGCAGCAGGGTCAAATACCCTGCGACAACGAACCCCATACAGCAGATCCCGGCGATATCAGCCATGCCAGGGGCAAGGTCACGCATCGGTGTCCTGGTGCCGGAACGGTAACCCCGCAGATCGATGGTCAGTCCGAGGATCGTGGCTTTCGCAAGTGAGTTTGCAACCAGCGGGATGAAGATGGGAAAGAGACCTCTGACCTTGCCGACAGGACCCCTCCCCGGGTTGTAGGCCCGGGCGAGTTGCGCCTCGTGAATCCGCTTCCCCTCGAGCTGCAGGCTCGGGATGAACCGGAGCGCTATCAGGAACATGAGCGTGTAGTCTACCGGCATCCTGAGACGGTCCATGAGATGGACCAGATCGCGCGGTTGGGTGGATATGACCAGGATCTGGAAGGCGAAGATCATCGCCGCAAACCGGAGCGACATCGCGAGCGCAAGGTCGACTGCCCCTACCGTGACCGGGAAGGCCCCGCCGATGACCGGGACCCCCGGCGGAACCAGGTGGCAGAGGGTCTCCCCGCCCGGAATGGTCAGCACCGTGAGGACGAGCAGGCCTGCCGCAAGCACGACGAGCAGTGGCACCTGGCGGAGGAGGTCGCGGGCAAGCCCTCCTGCAACCGCTGCTGCCACGATCGCTCCTACAAGAGCCGCAAGCATCACAGTATCACTCGTCAGCACCGCGAGAGCCACGACGACGACAACAAAGATCAGTTTGGTGAACGGGTGGAGACGGTGAAAGGCGCTCTCCCGGGTGACGTACTGCATAATCTCAGTCATGGTTCCTCCTCAGGGGTTCTTTAATCAGGAACGATTCGGCCCGCTTCCATCCTGACGATCCGGTCCGCGTAGTTCTCTACCAGGCGCATGTCATGCGAGACCATGACGATCGTGTGGCCAGCCTGCCGGAGGCGACCGATGATCGCCATAACTTCTGCCGATTCCCGGGCATCAAGCCCTGTCGTGGGCTCGTCGAGGACGATCACCCGTGGCCGCATGGCGACGACGCAGGCTATGGCCAGGCGCTGCTGCTCGCCCCGCGAGAGGGACCGCGGGTAGGCCGCCTTCCGGTGGAGGAGGCCGACCTCGCGGAGGGCTGCATCGACCTGGTGTCGTGGACCGCCGGGGTCGATGTTCCGAAGACCGAACGCCACCTCCTCCTCGACTGTATCAGCAAAGAGCATGGTGTCGGGGTTCTGGAAGACCAGGCCAGCGTGGCGCGCGAGAATCGCTACCGGTTCTGCCGCGGCATCGAGGCCGTCGACGAAGACACTTCCCGCGGTTGGGCGGAGCAACCCGTTGAGGTGCTTGACGAGCGTCGTCTTTCCTGACCCGTTCTCCCCGACAACGGCCACGATCTCACCGGGAGCGACATCGAGGTCGACCCCTGCAAGCGCCGTCACCCCGTCGTAGCGATGGATGAGCCCCCTGATTGATATGATGGGCGCTGCCGCGCTCCTCCGGGGGGGTGAAGTGGGCCGGATGCCACCGTCTCCGGGATGCTGCAGAACCTCTCCCGGGGTCCCTTCTCTCGTGATAACCCCTCCCTCGATCAGGATTACCCGGTCCGCGATCCCGGCGAGGTCGTCGAGTTTCTGCTCGACGATGAGCACGGCCGTACCCTCCTCCGAGAGTCGGCGGAGGAGGGCCGATACCGTGGCGGTCGCCTCTGCATCCAGTTCAGCGGTCGGTTCATCGAGGATCAGGATCTCGGTGCCGAGGATGAGGGTTGCGGCAATGGCGACCCGCTGTTTCTGCCCGCCCGAGAGGGTATGCGGTGCCCGGTCAGCCAGGTGGGCGATTCCGGTCGCTTCCATCACGTGGCTGAGCCTCTGCCGCATCTCATCCCTGGGGAGACCGAGGTTCTCAAGCCCAGAGGCCACCTCCTCTTCGACGGTTGAGAAGATGAGCTGGGCGTCAGCGTCGTCGAAGACCACCCCGACGTGCCTGCCGATGCTGGCCATGCCCGGATAGTCTCGGACGTCCTTCCCGAGGATCGTTATCCTGCCCTCGAGCCTGCCCCCATAGTCGTGGTGGAGGATCCCGGACGCTGCAAGGCAGAGTGTCGTCTTCCCCGCCCCGGTCGGGCCGGTGACGAAGACGATCTCACCCCTCCGGATATCGAGGTTGATCCCGTCGAGAGCCGGCGACTCCGACCCCGGATAGGCGTAGGAGACACCCGCAAGGGAGAGAACAGTCTCAGGAGTCATCGGCCTGCCTCACGCCCGGGGACGCAGCTGCCTGCCCGGTACCCCGCGAGAGAGCGCGCGATGCCGGCGCCTCGAGCGTCTGGGCAACAACGGCGTTGACCACTGCCGTGATGAGAACGATCGGGACGGTGACCACGAGGAACGCACTGAAGGCGCCATAGGTCTCAAGGATCTTCGGGGCCACCGCGACGAGCGCGATGAGGATGAAGGAAAACCCACTTGCCATGGTGGCGATGAGCGTCGTCACTGCGGGGGCAAGAGCGAGCCGGTCTTTCAGCACCAGATAGGTCGCGAGGCAGACGACCGCGCCAATAGGTTCGCTGATGAGGTTTGCGGGCGGGAAGAACGAGTGGCTGATGAGGGCGCAGATGATCCCCGCCACAAAACCGATCCCGAGCGCCTCCCGGAATGTGGGCACGACGAGGATGATGGCGAGGCTGTAGAAGGCGATCACGAGGTTCGATACGATGGGGCCAGGGATCAGGAGGGACATGTACCTGATGATAGCCCCTACAGCAAGGAGTATGCCGACGATTGCAATGTCTCTTGACTTCATGGTATCACGGAATGGACCTTGATGGGCCCACCCGGTCTTGCCAGGTGCAGAACGGAGAGCCCTTGTGCGTTAACAATCATCACTGTACAAAGTAGCACATTGATGTATATATAAGTACTTATTGGGCGCGGAGCCGGGACCAGGCTCCGGTCCCGGGAGGCTCATTGCCGCCTGAACATGAGCGCTGCTCCAAGCACCGCACCGATTGTCGCGAGGGCTGCGGCTGCCGGTGCTGCTGCCGTTGGCGTGGGCGAGGGCGAGAGGGGCGCCGCCGGCGTCGATGGTGTGCCCACCACCTCTGTGGGTGTCACGGAGGTTGGGGTGGCCGTCTTGGTCACCAGAGTGCCCCGTGGCGTTCCTAGAGTGACAGAAATGGTCGTATAACCCCGGCCGGAGAGATCCGACCGGTCGACGGGTGCGTCCACGGCGTAGACGATATAGGTCCCGGGATCGAGCCCGGCATCGCCCGTCCTCCAGCGGTAGGTCCAGCGGTTGTCAGCATCGACCGTCACCTTCGTGAAACTCCCCGGGTCCCCTGAACGGACCGGCGTAGCAGGGTCTTCAAGCCTTCCACCGGCTGGAGGAAGGTTCGGACCGGTCACAAAGAGGTAGACGGTATCGCTCCCCGTGCTCGTTCCCGTGAGCGTGATCTCGCTCCCGGGATAGACTGTAACGGCGGTGGTCGGGGCAGCAACAAGAGCGATGATGAGAAGAATACCCGCCAGGGTTGCAGGATGTTCGGACAATAGAGTTCACCATCACCCGGTAGATCCGGGAGATGATGAATCTGACCCTATCCTACCAGACGGGAACAGCGCGCCCGGCGGCGACATACGCCTCCACAAGCAGCCGGGTGCTTGCCTTCGCCTCACCGCCCCGGGGCTTGAAACGTGTCCCGTCGAGAGCGGCAAAGATCGAACTAATAGCCGCAGCATGCGACCTGCCGTAGCCCCCCTCAAGTGCAAGAGCGAGAGCGCCTGGCCCTGTCTCCACCAGCATCGTGGTCAGGGCCCCAAAGTCATCGGGGCGGAGGAGCATCGAACCAAGCGGGTCATCGAACGCCGCATCCTGCCCCGCCGAGACCACCACGAGGTCAGGCTCGAACCGCCGGATCGCGGGGAGAAAGATCCGCTGGAAGATCAGTGCGTAATCGGCGCCGGTCGAACCCGACTCGAGGGGTGCGTTGATGGTATACCCAACACCCGGGCCGGACCCCTGCTCCTCCGGCCACCCGGTCCCCGGGAAGATCCCCATCTGATGGACCGAGCAGTAGAGCACCCGATCAGAGGTATAGAACGCCGCCTGTGTCCCGTTGCCATGGTGCAGATCCCAATCCACGATGGCGACCCGATCAACCTCGTGGAGCGCCCGGGCCGTGGCGATGGCAATGTTGTTGAAGAGGCAGAATCCCATGGCCCGGTCAGGCATGGCATGGTGCCCCGGCGGGCGCACCAGGGCAAACGAGTGCTCGCCATCGAGCGCCTGCCCCACCGCCTGCCAGGTAGCCCCGGCAGCATACAGGGCTGCATCAAACGATCCACGGGTAACGTAGGTGTCAGGGTCGAGATAGCAGGCCTTGTCCTGAGGACACGCCCTGCAGAGCGAGCGGATGGTGACGATGTGCTGGGGGGTGTGCACCAGCGCCAGATCCGCGGGTACTGCCTGTTCCGGCGCTATGCGCCGGGTGCCACCTGGAACCCCGGCCAGGGCAGCCTTAAGGCGTGCCTCTGACTCAGGATGGTCAGGGTCGTCATGCGCCGCAAAGACATCCCCCGTCACGACTGAACAGGACACCGGTGATCGAGGCTGGATTGTCGGCACCAGGATATGAACCTTATTGGCCGGGCAGATCCGAGAGATCAACGTGCCGGGTAGCAGATCGGCCCGCTCGAGCCGGGCGGGATGGGGATTTCGCGGGTCCTGCCACCTGCATGGAGGGATACGCCCCTTTCCTGATCCTCACAACCCACTACTGCCCGGGAACGAAGCCTCCTTGCAAAAATCAAAAAATGGGACCGGACCCCCGGGGTCCAGAGTATAACTGGCTGGTTACTGGCCGGCAGACGCAACTTTCATGCCTGCGGTCTGGACATTCTGGCCGCCTTCGACCAGGAACGCCCGGGCAGAGTCAGAGATAATCTCTCCGGTGTACTGGACGTTCTGGTTGTTTTTCGCAAAGACCAGCGTATCAACCCGGTCGCCGGAGGCGTGGATGTCCACTGAGGCGTCACTAAACTGGCCGTACATGCCGCCAAAGCTTGCACCTTTGCCATCAATCCCGGCCGGGTTCTCCAGGTGGAAGTCCTTTATCTGGACGTTTTTGGCGAGATCGACCTGGAGACCGTAGCCGTGTGAGTCGATGCTTGTACAGTTCTCCATCACCAGGGAGGGGTTGGTCGAGCGGCACGGGATGCTATAGTAGCCGGCCGGCTTACGGTGGGTGTAGTCGGTCTTCCCGGCGCCGGTGTCCCTCTCCACACAGTTGTAGAGTTTGCCACCGTTGGTGGCGTAGAACCCATACAGGGAGTTGCCTTCTGCGACACAGTTTATGAATGTCACGTCAGCGTTCGGGGCGTAGTAGCCGCACCCAAAGTAGTGAGTCGCCATGTCGCTCTGCTGGTAGGGCCTCGTTGGGTAGGGTTTCTGCCCATTGTTGCGGCTCACGCAGTTCTCGAGGACACAGTCCACCTTCCCGGGGTCGAACTCAAAGTGGAACCCGGACTCGAGGGTCCCTTCAGCAAGGCAGTTCTTCACCCGGAGCCCCTCGATGTCGTTGAGCTCCGCAAAGTCAAACCCGGTTACCCAGGGGTTGAACGCTCCGTACCTGCCGCAGTTGATCGCAGCACAGTTCTCGTAGCGAACGTCCTTGATCACCTTGTTCGTCGTTCCCCAGGCGTTGTGGAGGAAACCATAGGTCCCGGTGTCCACGGCGCTGCAGTTGATGAACTCAACATCTTCGAGCGTCTGTGGATACACAGCAGGGTCATGGATCAGGAGATAGACCGCCTGGATGCTTGCATCTGCAGTTCCTGTGATGTTATGGATCTTCGCGTGACTCGCACGGATGGTCATCACGCCGAGCCACTTGACGCCGCTGCTGTAGCCGGACCCCTGGATGTGGAAGCCGTCCAGGGTCACATACTCACGGTCGACGTTGATGCGTCCATCGCGGGTGAACTCAAGGAATGTCGCATCCGGGCCCTGGCCTTTCAGTGTCGTGCCCGCTGCCGGCGTGATAACCCCGGCGCAGTTGAACGTACCGTCCGAGAGGATGACCGTCCCGCCGTCTGGCAGTGCAGCGAGCGCTGCCTGGATCTCAACCTGGTCATCAACTCCATCACAGACATAATCTGCCTGGGTCTTCAACAGTTTGGTGCTATCACTTGCAGCCACAGTGAGCGTGGCCGGACTTGCAGACTCAGCTGCACTTACCGGAGTAAATGCCGGTATAAGGCAGAACACCAGGAGTACTGCAGCCAGTCTAGGTAGTATATTTTGCCTGTCTATCATGCCATTCAGCCTCTCTGTGAGGTAGGACTATCGTCTTTCAATTACAATATAAATATCTTTTTAAAAAAATAAAATTGACTAGAATAGATAATTTTGAATATAAACCAACGACTGTCGATTTATTCGGAGAAAAATCTCTAAAATATAAGATATATTCTTGCAAAAGCATATTATATGACAGATTTAATTAAATCCAAAAATATTAATACTCGCGCCTTTCGACACCGACCTACAGAAATGACCATTCCCGGGTTGCTTTCGTACAGCGCAGATGGAAATTCGATCCCGTGCGCCGGGACGATCCAGAGGCCCTGACCAGCACCGCCCGGATGATCGGTATCACGGGGTACAGGAATCATACACGTCAGGAATATGAAGAAAGACTCGCAGATGAGCGCTGTCCGACGCATCACCACCAATCATGTGCCCCGCAGCCTAACAGCGCTCCCGGACGCAATCTCTATATAGAGTGTCTCCATAGAGACTGCATTCATGCGAGTGGCTTGCCTGACCTTCTGGTTCTATGATTACACCATCCAGATGGCAAACGAACTTGCCCGGCACACCGAGGTGCTGCTCCTGCTTCCCGATTACAGATCGGAGGAGTACCTGGAGAGCATCAATCCAGAAGTTAAGGTCCACATCTTCAACTACTCCCGATACGCCGGGAGATTGGGCCTGTCGTGCTACCCGATTATCCGGGATATTGTCACCACGATCGATGATTTCAAGCCCGATATCGTCCACTTTCAGGTGAATAACCCGCTGCTCTGCCCGCTCATCCCCATGCTCCGGAAGTATCCGCTGGTGGCAACGTTCCATGATATCGAACCGCACCGCGGCGAGGACCATCTCCTGGATATCGGCTCCCTGCTCTACCGGCTTACCCTGCTCACGTCCCGGATCCTGGCGGACCAGATCTTCGTGCACGGAAACGCGCTCAAAAATATCCTGATAGAAAAATATCATGTCCCCGGCCAGAAGGTGCATGTCATCCCGATCGGTGAACACGAGGTGACGCCGTTTACAAAGTACAAGCAGGAGGGGCTGGAACCTGCCGGCCCCCGGGTGCTCTTCTTCGGCCGCATTCACCGCTACAAGGGGCTTGACTATCTGATCCAGGCAGAGCCGCTCATCACCAGGGAGATCCCGGACGCCCGGATCGTCATCGCTGGCACAGGCGAAGACTTCGGGAGATATGAGGAGATGATGGCAGGCAGGGACGCATTCGAGGTCTATAATTACAGGATACCCTACGAAGAGGGGGCCCGGCTCTTCCAGCAGGCGAGCGTCGTGGCGCTCCCGTATATCGAGGCATCCCAAAGCGGCGTCGTACCAACCGCGTACGGGTTCAAAAAACCCGTGGTTGTCACTGACGTAGGGGGGCTGCCTGAAGTCGTTGATGATGGGAAGACCGGGTATATCGTGCCGCCTCGTGACCCGGCTGCGCTTGCCGATGCGATCGTGAGTCTTCTCGATGACCCGGAGACATGCCGACGTATGGGAGAACAGGGCTACGTAAAACTGAAGACCGATATGGCCTGGTCCACGATCGCAGAGTCCCTTCTTGCCGTCTACGACGAACTGGCGTCGACCCCCGAGAACAACGGGAAACCTACTGCAGGGGAAGCTGTTGGCAGGGCAATGACTACCATGAAGGAGAAACAATGACCGAAAGCACGTCCCGACCCGAACAGCTGCACAGGAAGGGTTGCACCAGCGAAAGGCCAGGTGAGAGCAACACGTTAATAGGTAGACCAGACAGGAATTGCACCGGCACGACATGCGTGCCTGTTGCATGCCAGCAGAAAGGAGAGGGCACTCTTGCGTGAAACTCACATGGCGCGGAGAAAAGGCGAACCGAAGATGATCGACATCTCGGATACAGGAGACCGGTATGTCAACTCCACCCACTAGGCTGCGCTTCACAGGGTTTTTGCGTGCATATTCGACCAGCGAGACACGCGATGGTACCACGCATCTGCCCAATCCGTTTCAGATGAACGACTGGGACAACAAGAGGTTCTTCTGGGTATTTCAGGCGTTCCAGGTCTCTCTCATCGCGGTGGTCTGCCTCGACCTCATCGGTTACCAAATACCAATTGCACGAGAGGTCCTGGCCTTCCTCTATATCACTCTCCTGCCGGGGATCCTGGTGCTGAAAGCACTCAGGCTTCACGACCTCGGCGCGGTCGAGACGACGCTTTACTCTGTCGGGTTAAGTCTTGCGGTCCTCATGTTCACCGGTCTTGCTGCCAACATGCTCTACCCCCTGCTCGGGTACACGCGACCGTTCTCGTTCGAGGCCCTCTTTCCCACGCTCATCGCCGTCATGCAGGCCTTGCTTTTCCTTGCGCTCACGAGGGACCAGGAATACTCTGGTTCGAGCATCATTGTTCTGGAGATCCCCCCTGCCCCCGCAGTGCCGTTCCTGCTACTGCTCCCCTTCTTTGCGATCATCGGAACCTACGTGCGCAACGAGTATCACATGGTCACATTCCTCTTCCTGCTTCTCATCCTCATCGCCCTGGTCGGCCTCGCATCGGGGTTTGACCGGTTCATTCCGCCATCCTGCTATCCACTGGCGGTCTACTCCATCGCACTTGCGCTCCTCTACCATACCTCGTTGATATCAGGGTATATCTGGGGTTACGATATCCACCACGAGCTCCACCTCGTAAATAGCGTGCTCAGACCTGCGCTCTGGGATATGAGCATCCCGTATAATACAAATGGGATGCTCTCAGTCGTTGCGCTCGTCCCCATATACTCTCTCATCACAGGCATGGACCCTGTCTGGGTCTTCAAGATCATCTACCCCCTCCTCTTCGCGCTCGTGCCGCTCGGGATCTACCATGCGGTTGAGAAACAGACGAACGCGAAGATCGCGTTCCTTGCGACCTTCTTCTTCGTCTCGTTCTTCACGTTCTACACCGAGATGATCTCGCTCGCCCGCCAGCAGATCGCCGAGATCTTTCTGGTGCTGACGATCATCGTGATGATCGATAAATCCATGGACCGCGCCAGGCGGGTGTTCCTCCTGGGCACCTTTGGTTTCTCCATGATCGTCTCACACTACGGGTTATCCTACATCTATCTTTTCTCGCTCATCCCGGCATGGCTGTTGCTGATCCTCTCAGAACGCCTGCCAACCAGCATACGAGAAAAATTCCCGGGGATTGCGAATACCCCAAAATACGACCTGCTTGAGAGATGGGGTGCCGCCTCCAAAACGCAGATCCAGACACTTGTCCTCCCCTATATTCTCGTGTTCGCTGTCCTCACCTACGTCTGGTATTCAACGGTAGCCGGAGGAGCAGCGCTTGCTACCATCACCGGAATCGCAGATAAGATTATAAGCACCCTATTTGCAGAGGCTTTCAGCCCCAAGGCCGCTCAGGGCATGCACATCCTCACCAGCCAGTCTGCAACACCCCTGCACAGCCTGGCAAAGATCGTCCATGTTGCCACCCAGGGACTCATCTGCGTGGGGCTGCTGGCAACCCTTCTCAAACGCGAACGGTGGCGAATAGAACCCGAGTATCTCGCCATGTCGATTGCCTTCCTCACACTCAATCTTGCCGGCATCGCTGTTCCCTTCTTCGCAAGCTCACTCAACACGAGCAGGCTCTATCACATCACCCTGATCTTCCTTACCCCGTTCGCGATCATCGGCGGCATAGCACTCTACGAAGCCGTGGTGGAGAGGATACACCTGGCGAAAGCCGCTCCATTTATGGGAACAGCATATCAGGCACTGTCGGCGTTCTTCGTCCTATTCTTCCTCTTCAATACCGGACTCATCTACCAGATCATGGACGACCAACCGACGTCGATGGCGCTTGAGACCACCGGGGATAAACCGGTCTTTAATGGCAGAGAACTGGAGGGGGCAGAATGGCTCCTCTCCACGGGGAACAGACGCCCCATCTACGTCGATGGAACACGCTGGTGGCTCCTGCTAGGCTTTGATCCTGACCATCAGCGCTACCTCCCGATGGATGCAGCGTTAATAGAGCCAAATTCCTATCTCTACTTTGGCACGTATAACGTCGTGAGGGAGAGTGTCCGGATTGAAGTAACAGAGCACGCGGTCACCGTGGCAGGCTATACCAGCGCCAAAAAGTTCACCGAGAACCGGGACAAGATCTACGATAACGCCGGTTCCGCTATCTACTATCGATGAGGAACAGGCTGTAGAGGCCCGCCGGAATCAGATAACAACTATCATCGGTTAGACGCACATACGTGGCAATACTGATCCTGGACTGCCAGACATGATACCTCATATCCATCCCTTCTTCCTGAGGATTACGCCAGTCAGGAGCGTGCCCACCGCGTAGGTGGCAAACCAGGCATACCCCATGCCGATAAGGCCGAAATGGAGCATCAGGGTGTAGCCAAGACCGAGCAGAGCGACACTGACAAAGCCGCTTATGATGATGAGACTTCGGATATCATTTCTGACCTTTGCAATGGATATAAAGGTCTGGCAGATGGAGACAAATACAGCAGATAGCGCGAGCACCCGGAGCAGGGTTATCCCTTCAACATAATCTTTGCCGATCAGGTTGAGGATCTGCTCCCCGAAGAGCGAGAGCCCGATGATTGCAGGTATAAGCAGGGCGAACATGCTTGCAAGCGTCCGGAACACACTCTTCTTCATCTCCCCCCCATGACTGCCCTCCACGAAGAGGGAGGTCGTGAACGCATACGGAATCATGAAGAGTATCGAGACGATTGCATAGGTGATGTAGTAATTAGCGGTGCTTTCTGCTCCAAGTACATGGAGCACCATGATCGGGATGACCATGTTCGGGGCGGACATCAGCATCCCGGCGATGTATGCACCGGCAGAAAATTGCCAGGCCTCTCGCAGGAAGGCCCGGTCTATACCGAGCGCCGGGCGTATGGAGCACCGTGCGAGGAGAATGAAGGCAAGGATGAGCCCGAGGACGAACGAGAGACCAAACGAACTAAAGATGCCCATTGCTCCGAGAAAGACCAGGGGGAAGAGGAAGAGGATCCTCGACCCGTAGAGCAGGTTCAGGATGAAGTAATACTCAGACTTCCGTATGGCGTTAAATGCACCCTCGAGGACCCAGGTGATAGAGTAGGCCCCAAGGAAGACAAGATAGAGTGGAGCGACCGTCCGGACGATCACGAGCTCCGGCGCTATGACGTCCACCGCGGCGATGAAAACTGCTCCCGCACCGAGTGCCACTGCCGTCGGCACGATGATGGCGGTTCCAAGCACCCTGTTCTTGTCACGCTGAGGAAAGAACCGGATCACCGACTGATCCAGGCCGAGACGAGAGATCAGGATGAGGAGTCCCATGGATGACATCAGGGCGGTCGCGATACCCACGTCCGCCTGTGAGTAGAGCCGGGCTGCGATCATCCAGAAGAAGAACCCGAAGCCCGCCGCGACGAACGACGACGCCATGATGAAGAACGAGTTCCTGATAAGCGGCTCTCGTAAGTGTTGCCTGACCTCACTAAAGTTTTTAGGGAGCGTTACTGCCATCGGCCGTCATTATCGGGCGGACTCTATATAGATGTATCCACGGCTCCGCCATCCTGGGGGCAGAAGAGGCGCCTGGAGATGCTCTTGGGCCTATGTTGCCCGGCACAACACCCCGGCGGAGTTCTCCGGAACAATAAGCTTTTTAACGCCGCACAGACACGAAGGTGCCCGGGTCCAGCAAAACAAGGCAGGAGACAGGGGGTTACCCCTGCTCCTGGTAGGGGCGTTACAAGGAAGCTATCCTGCCGAAGAAGAAATCGGTAAGCAGGGCAACATCCTCCCAGTTCACAGTGCCGTCTCCATTGAGATCAGCAGCCGCGGTAGGTGTGATTTTCCCCTGCACCATATCGGCAACGATCGTCACGTCAGTCCAGTCAACGCTGCCATCTTCGTTGAGATCTCCCTTTATGGGAGCAGTCTGGGTTCCGACGACGATCTGCTTTGTCATAACATTGTTCTTCTCGTCACTCTCGGCAATCCGGTTGACATCATCCGCGTAAGCCTTCACGGTGTGGGTCCCAGCAACCGCCTTCCAGGTCGGGCCTGTAAAACCACCGTTGGCGGTCAGGGTAACCCAGGCACCCGGGGCGATTGCCGCGGTATGAGTGTCTGACCAGACACCGCGACCTGCCGCACCATCATCAAACGTGAAGAGAACACCGTGTTTCACACCCGCAGGCGTGGGAGCGGTCCCCTGATTCTTGATCGTGGCTTTCAGTGTCACCGCATCCCCCGAAGCCGGGTCTGCCGGCTCCCAGGAGATGTCGGTCACCACAAGATCTGGCATCCCGGAGGGATCCGGAGTGGTGGGGACAGGATCCGGAACAGTCGGGGTCGGATCCGCAGTCTTCGTGACCGAGATCTGCTTTGTCATAACATTGTTCTTCTCGTCACTCTCGGCGATCCGGTTGACATCATCCGCGTAAGCCTTCACGGTGTGGGTCCCAGCAACCGCCTTCCAGGTCGGGCCTGTAAAACCACCGTTGGCGGTCAGGGTAACCCAGGCACCCGGGGCGATTGCCGCGGTATGAGTGTCTGACCAGACACCGCGACCTGCCGCACCATCATCAAACGTGAAGAGAACACCGTGTTTCACACCCGCAGGCGTGGGAGCGGTCCCCTGATTCTTGATCGTGGCTTTCAGCGTCACCGCATCCCCCGAAGCCGGGTCTGCCGGCTCCCAGGAGATGTCGGTCACCACAAGATCTGGCATCCCGGAGGGATCCGGAGTGGTGGGGACAGGATCCGGAACAGTCGGGGTCGGGGTCGGTGCTGGCGACCCGGTGGTGACCACCTTCACGTTCTGGAGGGTCACCTGACCGGCCGGAACTGTGCCTGCGATGGTCACACCGGATGAGCCGGCGGGGAGGGTCTTTGAGACGATCTCCATATCCTTGACCCGGACATTCCGGGTACCGTAGCCCTCAATCAGGAACGGCTTTGCGGCATCCGAGACAATCTGGCCGGAGAAGACAGTGTTCTCGTTCTCCTTTGCCCAGATAAGCGTCTCCACACGATCACCGGAAGCGTAGATGTTCACCTCAGCATTGTCGAACTGCCCGTTCGAACCGCCGAGACAGGTTCCCTTGCCGTTGACCCCGGCCGGGTTCTCCAGGTGGAAATTGCGGATCTTCACGTTGTTCGCGAGATCAACCTGGAGACCGTAGCCATGTGAGTCGATGCTTGTGCAGTTCTCCATCACCAGGGAGGGGTTGGTCGAGCGGCACGGGACAGCGTAGTAGCCGGCCGGCTTTTTGTAGGAGTAGTCGGTCTTCCCGGCGCCGGTGTCCCTCTCCACACAGTTGTAGAGTTTGCCACCGTTGGTGGCGTAGAACCCATACAGGGAGTTGCCTTCTGCGACACAGTTTATGAATGTCACGTCAGCGTTCGGGGCGTAGTAGCCGCACCCAAAGTAGTGAGTCGACATGTCGCTCTGCTGGTAGGGCCTCGTTGGGTAGGGTTTCTGCCCGTTGTTGCGGCTCACGCAGTTCTCGAGGACACAGTCCACCTTCCTGGGGTCGAACTCAAAGTGGAACCCAGACTCAAGGGTCCCTTCAGCAAGGCAGTTCTTCACCCGGAGCCCCTCGATGTCGTTGAGCTCCGCAAAGTCAAACCCGGTCACCCAGGGGTTGAACGCCCCGTACTTGCCGCAGTTGATCGCAGCACAGTTCTCGTAGCGAACGTCCTTGATCACCTTGTTCGTCGTTCCCCAGGCGTTGTGGAGGAAACCATAGGTCCCGGTGTCCACGGCCTTACAGTTCGTAAACTCTATGTCCTGAAGAGTAGGAGCATATACTGTCGGATCGTGAATCAGGAGGAAGACTGCCTGAATGCTTGCATCCGCAGTTCCCGTGATGTTGTGGATCTTCGCATGGCTCGCACGGATGGTCATCACACCAAGCCATTTGACGCCGCTGCTATACCCGCTACCCTGGATGTGGAAGCCGTCCAGGGTCACATACTCACGGTCGACGTTGATACGTCCATCGCGGGTGAATTTCAGGTATGTCTCCGATTCACCTTCCCCCTTGAGAGTCGAGCCTGCTTTAGGAGCAATGATCCCCGCACAGTTGTATGTGCCGCTGGTCAGGAGGACAACACCACCGGATGATGGCAGGGCATTGAGTGCTGCCTGAATCTCCACATGATCATTGACCCCATCACAGACGTAGGCAGCCGATGCCTTATCGGCCGCACTGCTGTCGCTTGCTGCGACAATCAGAGTTGGGGTCGTCTCGAGTGCTCCGACGATCGGGACAAGCCCGGCAATCAGGAGCACTGCGATTAAAAGTTTCGTTGTCCATCTATCTCGCATTATCTCACCTCTCGGGAGATACTGCATTATCTGATATTAGTTACTTAAAATCTTTTTTAAATTGATTTACCCATAAAATCTATCCAAAAACGCAAAAATCTAGAGATTTGAGAGTATTTTACCTCATCACATACTTTTAAAAAATTTATGTTTGACAGGAAAATATATATTCGAATTTCGACTTTAGCGCGGATGTCCCTGGGGAATACATGCCTCGACCGCATGCTCAAAGAGGGATCCCCGGCAGGTTAACGGATGCAGGATATGCCACGTAATCCAGAAATTTACAAGAATAGACGGAATTCAAAAAGATCTGTCTGCAACTAATCGGAACGGCGGCCAGCACCCCCCCGCCGCACCCCACAGGCGGCAGCGGTAACCCGGTCACCGCAATGGATCGTTGGATCTAAAATTTTCCATGAAACGCATATGAGACAGAACGAAAGACTGCACGGATAAAAACAACCTCCTGGCTGAAGGTGGTTGCAGGATAGGCTTACCACAGGCAGTGGACCGCGGCGGACAATCACGCCGGGGAACGGGGAGGGGTCCCCCCGCACTGATGAGCGGGGGGTGGTTCACTGCACCCTTGACACAACCGCAACGTTCTCAAATGTCACAGCCCCGGCAGGGACCGAACTCGTGAGAACCACGCCGTTGGTGTAGGACGCGAGGTTTGGAGAGACGATCTCCATGTCCTTGATCCGGACCTTCCGGGTGCTATCGCCCTCGATCACAAATGGCTTTGCAGCATTTGAGATGATCTGGCCCGAGTACTCCACATTCTCATTGTTTCGCGCCCAGATCAGTGTCTCCACACGGTCGCCCGATGCATAGATGTTTACCACCGAGTTGACCAGCGGCCCTCCATGCGCCCCTCCCAGGTTTGTTGCCTTCCCGTCAATCCCTGCCGGGTTCTCCAGGCGGAAGTTCTTGATGCAGACATCGCTTGCAAAGTCTATCTGGAGGCCGTAGCCATTCGAGTCGATACTCGAGCAGTTCTCGAGGACGAGCGACGGGGCTACTGACCGGCTCGGGGCAGCGTAGAACGATGCCGGCTGAATGATCCGGTAATCAGTCTTCCCGGTGCCGACGTCTTTGTCGATGCAGTTGTAGAGTTTGCCGCCATTAGTAGCATAGAACCCGTACCGGCTGTTCCCCTCAGAGTAGCAGTTGAGAAAGGTTATGTCCCCCCGGGGGGCGTAGTAACCACACCCAAAGTAGTGGGTCGACATATCGTTCTCCTGATAGGGCCTCGTCGGGTAGGGTTTCTGCCCATTGTTCTTACTGATGCAGTTCTCAAGGATACAGTCCCGCTTCTCAGGATCCCACTCGAAGTGGAACCCGGACTCGAGGTTGCCCTCAGCAAGGCAGTTCTTCACCCGGAGCCCCTCGATGTCGTTGAGCTCCGCAAAGTCAAACCCAGTCACCCAGGGGTTGAACGCTCCGTACCTGCCGCAGTTGACCGCAGCACAGTTCTCGTAGCGGACATTCCTGATCACCTTGTTCGTCGTTCCCCAGGCGTTGTGGAGGAACCCATAGGTCCCGGTATCAATCACCCGACAGTTGACAAACTCGATATCTTCAAGCACCGGTGCATAGACATCAGGATCATGGATCAGGAGAAAGACCGCCTGGGTGGTTGCATCGGCGGTTCCCTCAACTTCCAGGACCTTCGCGTGGCTCGCATAGAGGGTTACCACACCGAGCCAGCGATCGGTCCCGGTCCCCGGATATCCGGTTCCTCTGACATGGAAGTTGTAGAGCGTGACTGATTCCTCCGAGACGTTGAGCCGCCCGTTCCTGCTGAACTCAAGAAACGTCGCATTCGGGCCTTCCCCACGGAGCATGGTATTTCTACGAGGGTAGATGCTCCCGGCGCAATTGAATGTACCGCGGGAAAGGGCAACCGTCCCGCCCGACGGTGGCAGCAGGTCAAATGCCGCCTGGATATCGTACTGATCATCGATTCCGTCGCACGTTATGTCTGCCCGGGCCTTCGATGCGGGGCTGCTGTCGCTTGCCGCGACAACAATCGTCGGCCCGGACACCGTCGGGGGCACCACCGGCGTTACGGGCAGCGGGGTGACTGGTGGAGGTGGAGGGGGTGGGGGATAGAGGACCGTTTCCGGCAGGTAGAAGTACAGAACTAGCGCTATGGCACAGATTATCGCTATCAGGACCGCGATGGCGGTGGCGATGCGTCTAGGTCTGGATCGCGGATGTGGTCTTGCTGGCATGGGACTACCGACCATTTATTTCGTTGTTCTTTCAGGCGTCACGATACTATCATACGTGTGTCGGAGACCAGGTGGTAAATCCTCGCCCCGGGCCGAATCAGATCGATCGGAAACGGTCTTTGCGGCCGGGAGAGAGGTCGGGTGCCAGGGTGTGGGACCAGGGCACCCGTGATGCCTCCAGCCCGGTTCACACCTTCTATGAGGTAGAGGTACCATTTAAGGGTTTACCCGGCCGCGCCCGCGCAGGAGAGTGACGATCATGGAGCCGGGAGGGAGAACGGAAGAAGTGCCGTCGCGGCAGGCATTTCCTTTGAGGTCGGTCGGGAGGATCACATCTTCCTGCTTCACTTCTTCCGTCTGAACCGGGCGAGGATCACGTACGTGACGCCTTTGTTGTTCACAGCATACACAAGCGTTCGCCCCTTTGCCATCGCATCAATACCAGCCAGAGTAATCGTGATGAAGTTCGTCAACTACCTCAAACTCAAGTCAGGGGGCTCCTCGGCCAAATGATCCTGACAGCCCAAAGAGAGGTATCCGGGCCAGGCTGACTGATTAACAGGGGGATACGAGCCGCCGGTGGAATTGTATATATTAGAATACAATATTTATTAACATATGTCCAGAAAGAGGGAAGTCACCATCGGGGTCACCATCAACCTTGAGAATTACGAAAACCTGCGCCTCGAGGTTGAGGGCGATGTGGAAACCAATGAGGACGTGGACGATCTTGTCACATTCCTTGACGGGGTGCTTGCCAAGCTCGGACGCGGCGATCCGGTGACCGCCGAACGGGTGGATGCATACCGGCGGCGCGTCCTGACACTACGCCCCGCAGGACCGCAAGCTCCGGTCGCAAGATCGGTGCCTCAAGAAAAGGATACCAGACCGGCGGCACCGGCGATCACCGGGGCAGCACCAGCACAACCAGAGGAAGCGGGAGCCTCCCCTCCAGCCGATCTCACTGATACGACGATCCCGCCGGCGCCGGAGCACCAAAAACCACTCAGAACCCCCGAACCGCCCGCGAAACCAGAGAAGAGTATTCCGGTAAAACCAGAACCAGTCCCGGAAGAGGCGGTGCCTGCGCAGGCACAACCGCGATCTGAGCCGGTCGAGGCGAAGTCGTCCGCGACCCCGGCGGAAGATGTATGCGAGATATGCGGATCAGAAGTGACGAAATCACAGGCAAAACTATCCCAGCTCTTTATGAGCAAAACGCTCTGCAAGAAGTGCATGGAACAACCGTGACTGCTCCCCCTCCTCTCGTAGGGGGGCATCCCGGGATATCATCCCGGAGATTGCAGTCCCAATCTCATGATGCTAAACGCCCGCGTTCTGGTCGCGATCCATCGCGAGCCCACACTGCGGGCAGGAGTGGACACGATCAGAGAGCGTCTTTTTGACGATCATACCACATCGGGAACACTGCTGAGACGTGATTCACCAGGATCACACGAGAACCAGCCTCTTCCGCTCTGCTCTCTGTGATCGTGATGAACTGATTTCCAGGAGACATCGGCAATGCTTTTTGCCAGATGATGGTTCTTCTGCATATTTGTGATATTCAGGTCCTCAAAATACGAGCATCCGGGAGGTCTGGTGAGCAAAATCGAGCCGACGGTTCGCGATCCACTCGTGGATGCGTGCGACAACCTTTCTGGCTTTCTTCCGTTCAGGAGTGCCTTTCTCCGTTTTTGAAAGTTTCCTCTGCGCCTTCGCAAGCGCTTTCTCGTCGGTACGGAAAAACTGGGGATTCTCGATCTTCTCTCCGTTCGAGAAAGTAGCAAAGGATTCGAGACCGACATCGACCCCGACCACGGTATCTCTCTCGTGCAGGAGCGGGTTCATACTCGACCGAGAAACAGGCATACCATTTCCCGGTTGCAGACCGCCGAATCGTAAGAGTCTTCTTGATATTACCTTCGATCGGGCGATGAAGAACGATCGGGATGTTTCCAATCTTTGATGCAGAGGTGCGTGCCGGCATCATTGGGCGAAAGCCCGACTGGGGATACGTGAAACTGTCATACCGTCCCTTCCCCTTGAACCGGGGATACCCGGGATTCTCCCCCGGCCTTCACCCGTCGGAAGAAGGCTTTGGACGCGAGATCCACACGTTTGGAGGCATCCTGTAAAACCTGAGAGTAAACTGGAGAGAGTTCTGGATGCTCCTTTTTCCAGATTGGAATCTGGCGTTTTGACTCGTAATACGAGATAGAGCGTTGCTCCTGTTCCCAGGCATCCTTTCGCATCGCGAGCGTTTCGTTATAGACCCAATCGGCATATCTCCAGCGTCTGCTCCATCTGAGAGATCTGTGATTTCGTCGGGTAGAGTCGATAGCGATACGCTTTCATCTACATGGTCGGGTCACATCACTTTCTGAGTCTCGAGATACTTCTGAATAACCTCTTCTTTTGGCGTATCCCAGCACGTTCCAACATAATACGATGGGTTCCAGAGATGGTCTTTCCACAATTGTTTTCGCAAGGTCGGGATACTGTTCAAAGAGTTTCCTGGCGGTGATCCCCTTCATGTTCTTAACAATGGTGGCAGGAGCAAATTTTGGATGGGCCGTGATAAAGAGATGAACGTAATCAGGCACGACTTCCTGAGTGTTCAAGATGAACCCCTTATCTTGAGCGATTGATACATGGAGGTCCGTAAGAGTCTCAGCAACATCACCGACCAGAACCTTTCGGCGGTATTTCGTTCACCATACAAAGTGATAATTCACGTTGTATATGCACCCTCTTGCACTTATCCAAGGACCCTGCTTAACCATTCTACAATATTATATACACCATGCGTAATTATGTCTTCCTGTCGACGGGCTGTAGCCCACCATTGAGATGGTGGGGGACTAGCCCTATTCTGATCCTAAATTCTTTTAATTCAACGTAGTGGAAGAATAAGCAAGCGGGAGGTATATATACTACAAGTACCCGAGGATTGTATGATGAAGAAGAACCTGCTCATGTGGGACGAGACACTTTTCCGGGATCCCGATGTATTCGAGATCGACTACGTCCCCGAGCAGTTCAACCATCGTGATGCCCAGATTCGTGATCTCGCTTTCCAGGTCAGGCCGGGCCTGCGGGGAGGAAGGCCACTCAACACCATCTGCCGTGGTCTTCCCGGCACCGGGAAGACGACAAGCGTTAAAAAGATCCTCGCCGAGGTCGAGAAAGCCACGCAAAAACTGGTTCCCATCCACATCAACTGCCAGATCGATAACACCAGGTTTGCTATCTTTTCGCGGATCTACCAGCGGATCACCGGGCATATGTCACCGGCGTCAGGCACATCGTTCAAACGAATTCTTGACGCCATAGCCCGGAACATGCAGCAGGAGGAGCAGGTCCTCCTGGTGGCGCTGGATGACGCGAACTATCTCCTCTACGAAGATGAGATTAACCGCGTTCTCTACCCCCTGCTCCGCTCGCATGAAACCTACCCCGATCTCCGGATAGGCGTGATCGCCATCGTCAGCGATATGACCATCAGCCTCCAGAGCAAGGTGGACGCGCGGGTAGCATCGGTCTTCCGTCCCACTGAGATCTATTTTCCTCCCTACTCTGAGGAGGAAATCCGTGGTATCCTCGAGGAACGGATCCTCCAGGGGCTCTACCCGAACGTCCTCCGGTCGGGGATGCTGGATCTCGTGGTGGAGCAGACGATGAAGAGCGGTGATCTCCGTGTCGGCATCGATCTCATCAAGCGAGCGACCCTGAACGCTGAGAAAGAGGCCCGGCGTTCCGTCGAGCGGGAGGATATCTGTAAGGCATACGAGATATCGCGGTACCTGCACCTTGCGTTCTCACTTCGGGCACTCAAGACCGAGGAGAAGCAGTTACTTCGACAGATCGCCGAGATATCGGCGCAGGCAGACCAGGAGATGAATGCCGGTGAGATATACCGCCTCACAAAAGAGCAGACGAATATCAGTTATACCAAGTACTACGAGATGATCAGGAAGTTTGACGCGATGCGAATCCTGAACCTCAACTATCGCCAGGGAAAAGGAAGAACTCAGCTGATCAGCCTTCGTTACGACCCTGAACGTGTGCTGGACCACCTGTAACAGGAACAGACGATTTGAAAATCCTTATCTATTCTGCCGCCGCCTGTACTCTGATGAGGTTTTCCACATGCTCAGCGTGAATGAACTGGCACTGGATATTTTTGAGGAACTCTTCGAATATGCCGAGGAGTTCAATGCCGTCCCGTACGAACTGGACAACGGTGCACGCATTGTTGACTGCGGCGTCAGTACGCCCGGTGGATACCGGGCAGGGAGGCAGTTTACTGAGATCTGCATGGGCGGACTCGGCGAGGTAGACATTACCATGGGACGGATCAGGAACGTTCCGATACCATTTATCGAGGTCAGTACCGATTTCCCGGCCATTGCATGCCTCGGCGCCCAGAAGGCAGGCTGGACGATTAATGCCACCAAGTACTTCGCCATGGGCAGCGGTCCCGCACGGGCGCTCTCCCTGAAGCCAAAGCATACCTACGAGGTCATCGACTACGAAGACGAGTTCGATTACGCGGTCATCGCACTTGAGAGCGACCACCTTCCAAATGCCGATGTCATGGAGATGATTGCCGACGCCTGCAACGTGGACGTCGCCAACACCTGCGCGGTCGTCGCCCCCACGGCATCGATCGTCGGCTCGATCCAGGTCGCCGGTCGCTGTGTCGAGACCGCTGTTTACAAACTGAACGAACTCGGGTTTGACACAAAGAAGATCACCGCCGGTATTGGCCACGCCCCGATCGCCCCCGTCAAGAAGGATGGCACAAAGGCGATGGGCAGCACCAACGACGCTACGATCTACCATGGCAGCATCATGCTGACGATGAACGCCCCGGAGATCAAGGACTACCTTGACAGGATCCCGAGCAGCAAATCCAAGGGATACGGAAAACCGTTCTATGATATCTTCAAGGAAGCAAACTTCGACTTCTACCAGATCGACACCTCACTCTTCTCCCCAGCTGAGGTGGTCATCAACGAGCTCTCCGAGGGTGCTGTTTACCACACAGGCGCCGCCAATCCCGAAGTGACGCTGAAGTCCTTCGGATTCATTTAAACTATTTTTCGTCTGTAGACCCGTTTATCCGACCAACCCCGAGAAATCCGCTCGCGCCTTCATCCGGGCTGCCGCTGTTTGGATCTCGCATGCCCGGGTGCGTTTTAGACTGCTTGGAGGAAAGCCTTCTTGCGCAACGGGCAGGAGAGCAATGCAGGTCATTGCCCCACGGAATCAAGCCAGATTCCCAAACCGAATCCGGGATATATCTCCAGGCGCTACCTGGAGTCCCGGGCGGCAACGTTTATCCCTCACGGTGCGAAACACTATAAAGTATCCACGGGCCTGTGGTCTAGCTGGTTATGACGTCGCCCTTACACGGCGAAGATCTCCGGTTCGAATCCGGACAGGCCCATCAATTTTTCGCAACGCTGCACAGGCAAAGTGCTGAGACCCAGAACTCTATCCCTGCATCTGCCCCGCCTGTCCGCGCAGGAAAGATCATGTTTGCAGCAAGGCTTGCTGCTTTAGCGAATCTTCCAATAGAGAATCAGAGGCCTCAGATAGGCAATCAGGGGGAGCAACAGTGGTTTCCAATATTTGTGCGACACGGGACGAACATGGAAACTTATATATGACAAAAAGGTGACTCGTTGTCGTGAGCGCTATGAAGCTAAGTGCAAGAAACCAGCTCCCTGGAAAAGTAAAGAAGATTGATACCGGTATGATCGTCGCTGAGGTTGTCATCGAGCTGGACGGCGGCGGTGAGGTCACCTCAGTCATTACCAAAACTGCCGTGGAGAACCTCGGTCTTACCGTCGGCAAGAAGGTCTATGCCGTAGTCAAATCAACGGAGGTCATGGTCGCTATCGACTAAGCAACCTGACTCATTCATTCGTACAAAACACCCCAAGTTATTTTTATCTGGCGTGCTTGTAGCCACACGGCATCATGTGGTTTTGTATGAAGTCATCCTGTCCCGGACAATTATGAAAACCGCCTTCCTCCCGAGCTCGCCGATGTAGCAGTGGGACCTTGGTGGGAGCCAGGGGATAGTTGACCGGTATCTGATACTTCCCATTCCTTCACAACCCTCTACGTGAGACCTGATCATCTCCGAACCCCGGGTTACTCCACGCAAGGAGGCTGCGTTGCCGCGAAGAGGACGTATCAACCACACGGTCTCTGCGGCGAACGCGCGACTTCCGCTCTGCCTCACAGACCAGAGCTCGCAAAATAGGGTGAAATGACCTATTTTTTGGCCCTGAAACCACATTTATTCCTCCTTAATTTTTATTTAACAAACTATATATGTTCCCACGACTCCCAGATGTTCGCCCTGTGACACTCATGGACCAACCCGGAATACTTCGACAACAGCCCGACACGCCAGCTTCTAGCGCCGTATCAGCAAAATACAAATACAGATCTGCCTACCGCGAATGAACCCCTTTTCACCGTGCCACTCATCGGGATCGTTCTTCAGTCATGAGCACAGGGATGCAACAGAGACAGGTGATGAAAATGACTTTAAGAAAAGTTTTTGGCGTCCTTACTATCCTGTGTCTCCTTACCCTGACAGGGGCCGCCATCCCGGCACCTGCGGCGCAGGAGACGTCACAGCCTGCCCCAGAGATCCGAAATGCCGATCCGACGGCAGTAAGGCTCGCAATCGGCGATGAGCTCGAGTACGCGTTGCCGATGGATACCATGGAGATCATAGGAAGGTATAATGTCACTATCGATCCGACCGAGAACTTCACAGTCGAACCCTTAAACCTCGACAGCCCTCTCGAGGTAAAGAGAAACACCCCGATAGGCGCGCTGGATGCGGTCGCCCGGTCAGGAGAGTTGAACTATACGACTTATTATTACACGGTCAGTGACAAGTTGGTCATCGACAGTATCAACGGATATGTGTACCAGGAAGACCAGGTCTGGTTCGCGCTCTATGACCTCAACGAGACGTTCTACGAGACAAGCCGCGATACCAAGGAGCACAACATCTCTGACGGTGAGACACTCTGGTTCATCTATTGCGATCTCTCCGATTATGACCCCCGCTACGAATCTCGTACCGATCGGGCCGTTGCAGGGTTGTCAATAACGGTTACGTACGGTGAAGAGACTGTGACACCGCCGATTGTGTCCCCCATACCAACCGAACAGAAGAGCCTAGACGCAGTGATTGGTGAGAATAGCAACCTTTCCATCCTGGCATCCTTGCTCAACGCTACGGATCTCCCGGCCACGCTCCAGGACAGAGGGCCGTATACCGTTTTTGCACCGAGCAACGATGCGTTCGGCAATCTTTCACCCGAAACCCTCGCCGCGATCCTCACCGACAGCAGCGAGCGGACGCGGGTGCTCTCGAATCACGTGGTCAACGGCAGTTATACGGCCGCCGAACTCCTGAACATGACACAGAGCGGTAACCTCACGCCCCTCACGACGCTCGCGGGGGAGAACCTGACGGTCTCTGAGAGTGATGGCGAGCTGATGGTTGATGGCGCCACGGTCAGGGTACCGGAGATCAGTGCCAGCAATGGTTTCGTCTACATCATCGACAGGGTGCTGATCCCACCGGAGAACACGACAGGACAACCAGAGGGACTCCCCAGGTAACGTGCACAGATACGGGCGTACAGGTAGAGAGGCGAAGGTTCCAGGTGCGGATCTCACGGGACGATGCTGTAGACAGCGATCGAGACTTTTGAAGGTCGAATACATGATGACCACTATCAGGAACTTCGTGATTGCGATCTGTATTCTGGTCTGTATTCTGGTATCATCCACAAGCGGAGCCGTACCTGGAAATGAACCAGCGCCAGACCCCGGGGGTGTCGATCCGGCTGACCCGGTGCGGATTGATGACACCTCTCCCTTCCATGCTATCCATGAGGCCCGGGAAAACCTGTCCAGGGGTGTAGCAGACGATATCGGCAGGAGAGAATACCTTACAGACACCTGCATCATACCGGGGGATGTAAAGGCGTTTGTATGCACTGATTTCGCAACCATGGAAGACTATATCATCAACGCCACATGCGAGGCAACCGGAGAGCACTGCTACGTGTTTGTCGAGGAGGGCCTGAATGTTGTAGAGAGCGAGATCCAGAATCTTGCAAAGACCTTCGATCGCGTCATACACCCCACGGTTACCGGGACATTCGGCAACGAGACCGACACTGATGGTGATCCCCGGATTTTTATCTTGCTCCTTGATATCCCCGAAGCGTCCCACAATAGCGCTACGGATCTCTCTGTAGCAGGATATTTTGATGGCCGCACAGCAAATAACCTGGATATCATATTTCTCGACGCCGATGCACGGGACAGTGAAATGCGATCGACGCTCGCACACGAGTTCCAGCACCTCATCCATCACTCACACGACCCCCATGAGAGAACATGGGTCGATGAGGGGTGTAGCGAGTACGCGGAGTTCCTCTGCTTCGACAACAAGAACCGGGCGAAGGTCCGCGCCTTCAACCGCCACCCCAGCACCTCCCTCGTGGTGACCGACGCCGAGTGGGACCGTTCGGAGGGCGAGATCAATCAGGCCCACTACGGGGCGAGTTTTCTCTGGATACTCTACCTCGCAGAGAACTTTGGGGACCGTTCAGGAGATCCGGACAAAGGTTCGTTCCTGAAAGATCTCGTGGCGGATAACAGGACCGGGCTGCGGGGGATCGACGCCACGCTTGCCCTGCATGGTTTCCCGGTGTCCTCAGAAGACGTATTCAAGCGCTGGGTGGTCGCCAATTATCTCGATGCTGGTGGGAACAGCCCACCGCGGGGATATGACGGGATCGATCTTACCCGGTACCCGCAGGTCGCCGGTCGGGTCGACCTCACAAGGCAGGCAGGGCTGGTGCACTCGTTCCCGGAGATGGAGCTCCAGCCCTGGTCCGCGGCGTACTATGAGGTACGCACGGGAGAACCCGACGCGGTCTCATACGCAAATGATCAGGGCTTCTGGATGGAAAAGGTTGTCAACCGGGATGGTGAAGCGGTCATCGTCGTATCACCCCTTCGCGACCGGGGTGCGTTCGTCCTGACGGTCTCGGAGAGACGGAACAACCTGACCGCCGTCGGTTCTGCGGTAAGCTGACGGGCGCGAGCCGTGCCCAAGTCCCGGCAGAAGAAGGCTTTGGGTCTGGCGAGAACAGAGCGGGGCTCCGTCTCCTGAGATATGTTAATATCTCATGACACCAGAAACATATGGACATACCAATGAGCATCGATGGTCTAGTGGTATGACTTTGGCCTTCCAAGCCAATAGCCCGGGTTCAATTCCCGGTCGATGCATAGGGCTCGTGGTCTAGCTGGTCATGACGTCGCCTTCACACGGCGAAGATCCTGAGTTCGAATCTCAGCGAGCCCATTATAATGGCTTCTTTTTGACAAATTTGAGTAATTAACCTGAAGAGATCTCAAAACAGGGTAAAAATGAGTTTAGGAGTAAGAGCGCCGTCTATAACTGAATCTGGGTAAGCGCGTCGTAGACGATCTTTCTGTAGATATCCGGCTGTGTCCCGTACTCCTCCTGGGCCTTCCGAGAATCCTCGGTGGTGCCGAACGCATCCAGCCGATCCAGGGTATCGCGGGCGGTATCCAGCACCCAGATATCACGGGTCTCACGGTCCACAACCGATATCGACTCTGCACGGACCGAGACCAGGCAGGTTCCATCTTGGGTGGTGTAGAGGTTCGGCTTGCCGACTACGGCGACGAAAGCAGGCGGCTCGATCCGGGCAAGCTGCTGCATCGCCTCTGGCTGGTATGACCCTGCCATGATAAAGAAGGTGCCAGTTGGGTCGACCACCCGTCCACGGTAGAAGAGATTCTGGTCGCCATGCCTCTGCTTCTCGGTGAGGGTTCCCACAATGAAGAGGCGGTTACTCCGGATACCACTCGGGAGGAGGACATAGGTCGGGCTCTTCTCGTCGTCGCCCTCCTTGAACTGGTACCGCGCCTCGCGAAACTCGGATGCAAAGACCCTGCGCGCTGGTTCACGCTCGAATGTACCCTGCGGCCTCATGCTACCTCACCCCCGGCGCGGTTCAGCAGTGCAGCCAGTTCCTCGGGCTTGAACGTAACTGGAGTGCAGGAGTCGACAAGCAACCTGCCGGCGAACTCACCGCCACTGCAGATGTAGTAGCGCCCGAGCACCGCGTCTCTGACACGGTAGAAGATCTCGTCCATTCCGAGTGGATTTGACTCAGCGATTCTGATGGCTTCGTCCAGGGTGATCCCGACCAGCTCTTCGACGAGGTCACGCTGCATCAGGATGTTCCGGGCACGCTCCCCGTCATCCAGGACTGCCTTCAGGCGGAGATCGTACCGGAAGTTAGGCTGAATCTCGTGCACCGGGCAGTAATTCTGCCGGGAGAGGGTCCGGTTGCATCCCTCAACAGGACAGCGCTTGATGAGGCCCGACCCGGGCGCAACATGGACGAGAGCACCCCGGATCTCGGTCTCGTTCCGCCCGACCTCGATATCACCCTCGTCCGCGATGTACATCGCGGTGTTCAGTGTGAGGGAGAGCCTGCCGTTGTATTCATCGACGGTAGCGTAGAAGATGTTGTAGACGGTATCAAGTTCCAGTTTCTCCTTGTCTTCGTCCTTCCAGATAACAAACTTGATGGTGCCAGTCTCATCACCAAGCAGCCCGGTCTGGAGCATCCGCTCGTGGAAGACGTCCCAGTCCTGGATGACCTTGGCCCGCACACTCCCCACCCCGGGCTTCAACTCCGTAATCGGTGTGATCGAAGGGAGGAGTGGTATATCCTTCTCAAGCCGGGATATGGTGGTACCTGAATGGATATTCAGGTTCGGAGAACCCCTGTAATCATCGACGACCGCGGACTCGATCCTGTACCAGTGACCGTACTCCATCGCAGGGGCGTTCGCCCGGGTCCAGGTCACGAAGCGTATAGCACCGCTTGAGTCAGCGATGATCCCGCTCTGCGCGATCGAGGGCGAGAGGGACGGGGTCAGCGCAACAATCTTTCCCTCGATCGTCACCCACTCGCCAGGAACGATCTCGGCTATCGGGCGGAGTTCTGTGGATGAAACCCCAACACCGGTGAGATTGTACTCGCGGGCGAGATCGTTCGTTACCGTACGCTCGGCCTCGACCATGTTGACGCCGAACTCCTCGACAAGGCGGCGGAGGCGTGATTCGATCTTCTGCCGATCCGGTTGTGCGCCTTTCGCTTCAAGTTTCCGGGAGATTCTCTCTGTTACCTCGGATAGGTCCATAACTTACATCTCCAATCTGTACTTTGCACTACCATAGTATTTATAAGACCGGGCGTGCGGTGTGAAAGTGAAACTCAAGGTGACCTGCCCGGAAGCGCGCTGGTGTGCGGTCGATCCGGCGAAAAGAGGCATGCGCTGCCGCAAGGTTACCGGGGAGTGTTACTCCGGCTCGGTGATGGAGAATAGGGCGCCGCGGGGTTGCCAGTACACGGCATAGGGGGACGGATGCGCCGTTTTGCAGTCCGCGACCAGATCGCAGGGCATACGCGCCCGCTCCTTTAACGTATATATAGGGGCAGGAACAACGTCATGTACATGGTATTGAATGCGGACAGTACAATCGCGGACCTCCTTCGCGAGAAACCCGAGTCGGCACAGGTACTCTTCCGGTTCGGAATGGGTTGTCTTGGCTGTGCCATCGCAAATAACGAGACGATCCGGGAAGCCGCCCAGGTGCACGGCATCCCTCTCGAAGAGATGCTCTCTGCTCTTGGCATCGCCGAGGCCTGAAGCGCGACAAAAAGATTAAATTTTATCCCGGAGGCGCTTGAGCTCGGCGAGAGCGGCCTCGGGATTTCTTTTCACGTAGTCTGCAACCTCCGGGATGTGCAGGAGCGTACACCGGGTGCAGGCCCAGATCCTGCCGCCGCTTGAACTCTCGACCCACTCACCGAGTTCCTCATCGGTGCAGGGGTAGTAGGGACAGTAACAGTAGTCGCACCGCTGGCCCGGAAAGTGGCAGGGGTAGTAAGGACAGCCCTCTTTCTGCCACTCCACCCAGTGTTTCCCACCGTAGCGACTGTAGATGAAGAACGACGGATCGCTCCGCCGGACCTTCGCCTGCTGTCGCGCAAGCGCTTCCGGGACGCCGCGCAGGACAGCCGCATAGACCCGCCGACCGACCCCGGTCAGTGTCCCAGCATAGGTATGCGCGCAGAAGGTATCACGCTCACAGGCGACGGCGACCGCATCGGTGGTGGTGCCGGGGAAATCGTAGCCGAGATCATGGAGCGCCTGAGCCTTCGCCCCGGTTGCCGTGATAATCGTCTCAAGAAGAGCCGCATCAGACATACCCTCCCGATTGTAGACGATGATATTGATGGTATGGGGGGTTCCGGGATCTGAGCAGGTCGGGTTGGTCACCCCCGCCGTGATGAAGACCGTGATGAAGTCGTACTGGAGCACGCAGAGATGGCGCATCAGAACAGCAGTCAGGAACCCAAAATATTCTCGAGAAAGACCGTGCCGGGCGACCAGAAGATCGAGGTAGCGCTGCGGGTCTTCATCAAAGTCGCGCGGCACTGTGCTGTTCAGGATGGTCGTGACGTCGGCGATACCGCCGTCGACACCGGTGCTGGCCGCCCGGAACCTTCCGCGAAGGAAAAGAGTGTTGCCCCTAACAAAATATCTCATACGACGGAGTAGCGGGTTCTATCTTTCAGTTCCTGCTGCTTGCCCGCGTTCCATCCCGCAACGTCCTGCAGGTAGCCAGTGACCCTGCTGATCTGCATGACATCGTGGCTCCCGCATTCAGGACAGACGGCATGACCGCAGAGCGGGCAGTACTCGATACCCTCGACGATAGAATGGTGGCAATCACAGTGGTCAAGCGGGCACATGACTTCGAGCGAGGTCTCGCCGCAGTGAGGACAGGGAGTCTCGTCCACGACGAAGTGGCATGTGTGACACTTGTACCGCCGTTCATCCACAGGAATATCCTCAAGGCTGGAGTACTTCTCTGTCAATTTGAGTTGTTCAGGGCTCCACTTCATGGTGTATCATCTGTCTGCAGGAGATTATTTAAGGCTTCAGATGCAGGAAGGCCTGCATCCGCCTCAGACCACTCATAGGGTTCATCATATCCCCGGGGGATCAGAACGGAGAATTCATCATCGGCAGATGCGGGAGAGGCGCTCAGCTTCGGCGCCAGGGTCTTCTGCCTCGTAGATGCTCCTGCCCACGATGACCCCGTCGACCATTCGGGCCACCGTATCGAGGTCACCACCCTGTGCTCCCACGCCGGGGGAGTAGATCGTCAACTTCCCGACGATCTCGCGGAGCCTGCTAATGCGGTTCGGACGGGTGGCGGGGGCGATGATGCCATCAGCCCGGCAGGAGACAGCGAGCGTCGCCAGCCTCTCGGCCACATCCCCATGGAAGAACTCGGTCGCCCCGGGATGGCTCATCTCAGCGACGATGTAGGCGGCGCCGCCATGGTTGTGCGCCACCTCAACGCAGGCCCGTGCCGCATCGGCCCCCACGAACCCGTGAGCGATGATGGCGTCAAACCCGGCCGAGAAAACCGCCTCCGAGATAAGACGGTTGGTGTTCGGGATGTCCGCAACCTTGAAATCGGCGATGAGCGGGAGCCCGAGCCCGGCAAGGTCATCGACGACAGTAAGGCCGGCTGAGAGAACGAGGGGGTAGCCAACCTTGATCGCATCGATGAAGGGTGCGCAGGACGCTGCGACTCTCATCGCCAGCTCCCGGTCAAGCAGATCCAGGGCGAGGATAAGTTTGGTCATCCTTCCAGTCTCTCGAGGGTTGCGGCCACGAGCAGTGGCAGGTTGATGGTCGCATCGCCATAGACAGTCACCGCCCGAGCCTCCCGGGTGAGTTTGCCCCATGAGCGGGCTTCGTCGAGTGTCGCGCCCGAGAGCCCACCGAGGTCAGGCCGGTCACCGGTGAGCTGTACCGCGTAGTCAAACCCGCTCTCGGTCATCAGTTTGCTCTGCAGGATGTAATTCTTCGGGACGCCGCCGCCCACGAATATGGCCCCGGCCCGCTCTGCCTCAAAGCATAGGTCAATGAGTTCGTGCATATCGCCAAATGCGTCGACCACAACGTTGTGCGTCTGAGAGAAGAGCCAGTACTGCAGCCCAATCATCGAGTCCTGGATGGCGGGGCAGTAGACCGGCACCCCGGCCTCGACCGCCGCAGCCAGGATCCCGGAACCCAGCCTGTTCCCTATCTGGTTAAGGAGTTCGGCGATCGAGACCGTCGAGTCCTCAGGGAACGATGAGTAGACGTCCTGCATGAACTCTTCAAACCTGATGAACGCTTCATTTGGGAGGAAGATGTTGTAGATCCGGTTGATCCCCTCCTCACAGAGTTCGGCGTCCGAAACCTCAGGGGTCCCGTGGTAGTGGTGGCAGCCAATCGCCTCGATGATGTCGTGGGTGAGGTTTGCCCCGGTTGATACCAACACATCGATGTGCCCCCGCTGGATGAGGTCGGCGACGATGCCACCCATGCCACCGGGCACCATGGCACCCGAGAGGCCGAAGAACTTCAGTGCCTCCTCATCGCGGAGCATCCGCTCATAGATATTGACCGCCTGCCACAGGGATCCCCCGTTGTAGGCTCCAGCTTTTCCGAATTCGTCCACGAGTTCGCCGACCGTCATTCCGGGGCGCACCCGTGCCTGTTGTACCGCATCCCCATACTTGAAGGTCATGGTAGTGTTACACCGGTTCCTTGGTAACGTTGGTGTTCATGCACAATAACACCTTGTCTTTCCGGATGGCCGCCCACGACTACTCCTGGTAGAGGTGTGGCTCCGCGCTTACAGGACCTGAACTTCTGATCTCCTGTCTGCCGTAGACCTTACCAACCCCACAGATCCAGGTTATTCTCCCGAGACAAAACCAGAGAAACGGGGAAAAAAGTATTCTTTCGCGGAAACCCGATGAATCGGATCCCGCCGCCAGACAGGGGATGACTAGCTATCCGACACGGGATGATCCCACTCGTCCCGCCGTGTCGGTGAGTCCGGACCTAAGACCGGACCATCTTTCGTAAAACCGGGCTTTCGGGTCGGAAGACAGGAGACCATCTGGAGGGATCTCCGCATGTCTCAATTCTTCTTTCCGTGCATACCCGACTAGTGGATCTGTACGGCCAGTCTCAGAATCCCGTTCATCGGAGTCAACACCATCACGAGCGGACAGGACACGTACGTCTTCGTCACTGGTGGTCAGCACCAGCACGGGATCATCAAGAATCCGTTAACGCTCAAGTGTTATAAAACTTTTTTTGTAAATTTTATTTGATTAACCGGAACCACAGATTCTATGTGCCATTCTCCTGCGTGGCAGTATGATTAAACCCGGGAAGAAGGACACAATATTAGTCCCAAAGGAAGTTCGCCCGCAGGAGGCTGGTTTCGGGTGGCCGGACCCCCACCGGATCAACCATAAAGCGCCTGCTGCCACGCGGGGACGCCGCGCACCAATGGTCGTGCAAGGTGCCGGCGAGCACTCGGGGGCACCTCATACCACCCGGGCCTGATCGGGCGTTTCAGTCTCTCAATCTCAGGGTCCCGGCTCCGGGCGCCGCAGGCCCTGCACTTGTAGCCTTTCGCGGTCCCGGCACTCGTCATCCGCTTCCTGCAGGTCGGACAGATCGGCGGGCGGACGCGGACCGCATCGGCGAGGCGGGAAATCCCGAGCTTCTCGAGGTTGAGACTCTCTCCCTTGTAGCTCCCGGCCGCGACCACCAGATCGCCCGGGATGAGGGCTCTCACGACATCCCGGAACCCCTTGGTCGGCTCGTAGGCCATACAGCGGACCTCAACGCCTTCGTCCGTGAGCGGAAACGAGACATGACCACCCGGCCCGGTGACCGGGGTGGCGGCGACCGTGCCCCGCACCAGGTATGATCGCCCCTCCCGGAGCATCCCCACCGTCCCCGGCACCAGGTGGGCATCCGTCCCCTGGTTGGTGGTGTAGACCTGTTCGCAGGCCGACTCCTCGGAGCGGACATAAGACCGCGCGTCCGTGACCCATGTCGGGCTCTCGCCCCTGATGCCAAAGAGAACCGGGTCAGGGGTATGGGGCACAGAGACCACGACATCGTTCTCCCAGTCCACTGTGTCCCAGGTGTGCGGGTATGTCATCCTCTCAGCGAAAAAGAGGCTCTCACGGTCTACCTGCCGGTGGAAGCCCCACATCTCCCGTTTCCGGTAAGCAAGCAACTCGTATGTCCGGTCGGGAAAATCGCTTGCAATCGCTGCTGTTGCACCAATAAGCCCCCTCTGGTTCTTGTAACCCCGATAGCGGGCCCCGACCGATTTGAGCACCTCCACGGCCTCACCCAGATTACAGAAGTCCCGGAGCGCCGCATAGTAAAAGTCAGGTGGCGGCTGGACACCTGATACCGCCACACCCGGGTTAGTTTCGGCGGCTCCAAACTCTGCGAGTTCTTCCACGCACGCGCAGGTAAGTGCAAACGCCGTATCTATATCCCCTTTGGCCTCCACACAGATCGCCGCGTTCCCTCGAGTTTTGTGAATGACATTTGGATTCAACCTGACCAGCCTGGCGTCAACGACCTGGATCCCTTCGCTCTGCAGCCGCCGTACCAAGATCGCCCCGATATAGGTGGTGCACATCCCGACAGGGGAATCCGTATCATCGATCCCGATCCACATAACCCCATGATTTATATATTCTCCGACTATATCGATTCCTACGGCTTATGTCACAGGATCGTCTCCCTCAGATGGTCGTCAGTATTATACTCCTCGCGGACTTCGACGTCTCGGAACGGTGTAACATCCGTCCACGGAGTTTTGACCTCATCGCGAAGAAAGACGACATCCTCGTCATCATCAAAGTTGTCTCCCACATCGACAGCGTGAATGCCGATATCGCGTGGGATCTCGACCTGATCGCCCGGCACCTTGATGCTACTCCCCTCATCGTCGGAGAGAGGGCGCGTGATGCGGAGCTTGAGCGCGGAGTCGTTTACATACGCTACGGGCTTTTTGCCATCAGCCCGGAGACACTCTACGACTACTTTGTGGAAGAGGTCTCACCGCTGGTCTATGCATCGCCCGGCGGTCTCTACGTAAAGATAAGGGGCGATCTCCTCCGTGAGGTGCGGACGCGCTCCCAGATGTCACTTGGAGATCTGGCATCGGAACTCGGGGTCTCCCGCCGGACCATCAGCAAGTATGAGAGCGGGATGGGCACTACGCTTGATGTTGCCATCCGACTCGAGGAACTCTTCAATGCCCCGCTCATTGAGACGATCGAGCTTGTCGGCTACCAATCTTCCGGACCGCAGGCGCCTGCAGAAACCCCAACAGGGGATATTCCCATCGATCTCGAGCGTATAGGCATGGAGGTGCATGCAATGCGGCAGGCCCCGTTCCAGGCGTTGGCACTCTTCGACCGGCATACTATCCTGACGGCGTACGGTACCTCCCAGAGGGTCGTAAAGCGCGCTTCCCTCATCGGCAACATCTCCCAGATCACAAAGACGTTTGCGATGTGCATCGCCACGGATTACAAAAAAAAGAAAAAAATCGGCAAAACCCTCCTTATCGGTGAAGAGCATCTTCATACCCTCGAAGATGGCTCAGAACTCATAGATATGATGAATGAGTAAAAAGGTTTATATAGAACTACAAACCTACATTTCTATCGCTTAACAACGGTGATACCAATGTCTAGTCTAGGAGGACAACCAATCCTTATTCTGAAAGAGGGTAGCCAGCGTACCCGCGGCCGTGACGCACAGTCAGCCAACATCGCTGCCGCAAAGGCCGTCGCAAGTGCTGTACGGACAACACTCGGCCCCAGGGGCATGGACAAGATGCTTGTCGATACCATCGGTGACGTCGTTATCACGAACGATGGTGCGACCATCTTAAAGGAGATGGATATCGAACACCCCGCCGCAAAGATGATGGTCGAGATCGCCAAGACTCAGGATGACGAAGTCGGTGACGGCACCACAACCGCAGTGGTTATCGCAGGCGAGCTCCTGAAGCGTGCTGAGGACCTCCTTGACCAGGATGTGCATCCTACAGTTATCGCCCACGGCTACCGCATGGCAGCTGACAAGGCACAGGAGATCCTCAACGAGATCGCCGTCGACATCGAACCCAATGACATGGCGATGCTCAAAAAGATCGCCGATACTGCCATGACCGGCAAGGGTGCCGAGGCCGCAAAGGATAAACTCACCGATCTCGTTGTCAGGGCGGTCACAATGGTTGCAGACGCCGATGGCACCGTCGACACCGATTTTGTGAAGGTCGAGAAGAAGGTCGGTGGTTCCATCGAGGACTCCGAGATCGTTGAGGGTATGATCATCGATAAAGAGCGCGTGCACCCCGGCATGCCCCGCGTTGTCAAGGACGCAAAGATTCTGCTCCTGAACGCTGCTGTCGAGTTCAAGAAAACCGAGGTCGACGCAGAGATCAGCATAACAAGTCCTGACCAGCTCCAGATGTTCCTCGACGAAGAGGAGCGGATGATCAAGGGCATCGTCGACAAGATCGTTGCAAGCGGTGCAAACGTCCTCTTCTGCCAGAAGGGCATCGACGACATCGCGCAGCACTATCTCGCCAAGGCCGGCATCTTTGCCGTGCGGCGTGTCAAGAAGAGCGACATGGAGAAACTCGCCCGCGCCACTGGTGCATCGATCGTCAGCTCCATCGATGCCATCACCCCCGAGGAACTCGGCAAGGCCGGGAAAGTCGAGGAGAGAAAGGTCTCTGGTGAAGAGATGACCTTCGTCACCGAATGCGAGAACCCGAAGGCGGTCTCGATCATCATCCGTGGTGGCACCGAACACGTCGTCGACGAACTCGCCCGTGCCATCGAGGACGGTCTCAGGGTCGTCAGCGTCGCCCTCGAGGACAAAAAGTTCGTCGCCGGCGGCGGGGCACCCGAGATCGAACTCTCGCTTCGGCTCCGTGAATATGCCGCAACCGTCGGCGGGCGCGCCCAGCTTGCCATCGAGGCGTTCGCAGACGCCCTTGAGATTATCCCGAGGACGCTTGCCGAGAACGCAGGCCTCGATCCGATCGACATGCTCGTCGCCCTCCGCGCATCCCACGAGAAGAATGACCATAGCGGGAAATATATAGGACTTGACGTCTTCAACGCCGTCTCCGGGGATATGCTCAAGGCAGGTGTCGTCGAACCGCTCCGGGTAAAGACCCAGGCGACCTCCAGCGCTGCCGAGGCTGCAGTCATGATCCTCAGGATCGATGACGTCATCGCTGCATCCAGGACTGCTCCACCCGCAGGTGGTCCCGAAATGGGAGAGATGGGCGGAATGGGCGGAATGGGCGGAATGGGCGGAATGCCCCCGATGTAACATCACCGTACCGCTTCGACACAATATGGTCCGGGGCCATGACCAGCCCTGGAATTTATCTTTTTCCAACCAGACTTGCAATTACGTAGCCGGTTCGTAGATCTTCTCTCATTGTGGGCCCCGGCATTGGCGGGTTCCGGGCTATCAGACAAGCAAAAAATCCGTTAATTATTGCTGGTATGAAAAACGTCCTGTGGGTATGATAGAACATCCTCCAGACCCCTCCGAATAAGGATTTGAACCACGATCGGCCATCTTTGCTTTTCATACCCATCTATGAGCCGCCGGATCATAAGCGCGCTGTGTTGCATAACTCGTCTAGGATGGTGGTGTAAACGGCAGTACAGCACCTCAAAACACCAGAGAAAAACATATTGCTTGCTTCTTTAGCGAATCTTGCAATATGGGGTCATAGGTCCTGGATAGGCGATCAGGGGAAGCAACAACAGTTTTCAACATTTATCTTGCGGGGGTGAAGGGGGCGGAGCGGGAAGACCCCACCCTTCAGGGTGGGGATGAAAGCAGAGCCGCCCTTCGTCACACGCTTGCCTAAAATTATATCTTGTTGTAAGAACAAATAATCTTTGTATGCTTCAAGCCTACAAGTATCGGATGTATCCATCGAGAGAGCAGGTTACGCTTCTCATGCAACACATCCATGCCTGTCGGTTTGTGTATAACCATTCTCTGGAGCAGAAGATCCGGG